>ENA-ORMO01000317-ORMO01000317.1-human-gut-metagenome-genome-assembly--contig:-NODE-317-length-72053-cov-7.345648_pt1 | contig 72053 bp, 70 predicted proteins | sample MGYA00242106_ERZ509001 | MGnify/ENA primary metagenome ERZ509001 (study PRJEB26280, sample SAMEA2338736) | human gut metagenome | biome: human gut; feature: human-associated habitat; material: faeces...
AAATACAGGTCCAAGGGATGGCTCACGAAGGGCAACCATAACTTTCTTACCTAATTTCTGCATACCATCTGCAAGACCTACCGTTGTAGTCGTTTTACCTTCACCAGCTGGTGTAGGGTTGATTGCTGTAACCAGGATCAACTTTCCGTTTGGAGCATCTGATTCCTTTAATAAATTGTAGTCGATTTTTGCTTTGTATTTACCATACTGCTCCAGATATTTGTCATCAATCCCTGCTTTCTCCGCAATTTTAGTAATTGGCTCCATGGTGCACTCCTGCGCAATTTCGATATCACTTTTGAATCCCATAACAATATCCTCCTTAAAAAATGATGGTTTCTTATGCCCTTTTCCCAACACATAAGCCTAGTTGAAAAAAGGGCAACATTTGTAAACTACATATCTCTACAAATGTTGCCCAGACGGTCGGCTTCTATAAATGGTCTTGATTCCCCTGTGGTACTCCACATCTATCCGTCAGTAATCAAAACTATGGTTATAATCTATCACAAAATCACCTGGCTGTCAATGCATCTTGGTAAAGTTTGTGAAATTTTTAGCAGATTATTTATTTGCAATAAAATCCAGTACTTCCTGTTTCTCTGGCATTACCCGCAAAGCGCCTTTCTTTGTTGTAATAAGAGAAGATGCGCCATTTGCAAAACAAAGCATTTCCTGAAGGTTTTCTTCTGTCAGACCGGTGATGCCATGCTCCAACACATAATTTAAAGCACAAGCTCCAAAGGTATCTCCTGCTCCCGTAGTTTCAATGGTATTTTCCTGCAAAAACGGAGCCTGAAATACTTCTTTTCCCTCATGGAAAGAAATGCTTCCCTCTTTTCCCATTGTCACATTCATAACTTTAATACCTGGATACTGTTTCAGAAGCATATGTGCGCCTTCTTTTACATCCTTGGTTCCTGTCATAAACTCCAGTTCTTCCTCAGAAATCTTCAGCAAATCACATTTTGAGAGTCCATAAGCAATCTGCTCCTTTGCTTCTTCCATAGAATTCCACAGCGGAGGTCTTAAATTCGGGTCAAAAGAAATGATAAGCCCCGCTTCTTTGGCAATATCAATGGCTTTATAAGTTGCCTTTCTTACTCCTTCATGAGTCATGGAAAGTGTACCATAATGAAATGCCCTGGCTGACTTTATATACTCTTCTTCAATCTGTTCTTCTCTTAACATCATATCAGCCCCCGGATTTCTATAAAAAGCAAAATCCCGATCTCCATCCTCAAAAGTATGTACAAATGCCAATGTAGTATGCACTTCTTCATCCTCATATAAATGGCTTGTATCAATACCCTGTTCTTCTAAGGCTCCCCTAAGCGCTGTACCAAACTGATCTTTTCCTACAACACCTAAAAAGGAGGTTTTCTTGCCCAACTTGTTCAACATAGCCAACACATTACAAGGCGCACCACCTGGATTTGCCTCAAAAATAGGATTGCCCTGTCCACTGGTTCCGTTTTCCGTAAAGTCAATTAGCAATTCACCTAATGCAATCACATCAAATTTTTTGTTCATGTTTTTCTTTTCCTCCTGCTGCAAGTGTACTTTCTCTACTGTGGATTATATCTTTTTTCCTCTGCTTGTGCAAGAATTTCCCCTATCTTCCCTGGATTTTCTCCACTTATTCTGTAGATTTTTCACATCATAGTCTTTTTCTTAGTGTAATTTAATCACTGCACGTACATCCTGAAAATGCCCAAGAATAATCAAATTTTCATCCTCTGCAAAAACATGTTCCGCTCCTGGCAAAGGATACAAGGTCTCTAACCGCTTGGTTGCCAAAATACTGATACCATATTTCTTTCTTACATCCTTCTCCAAAATGGATTTCCCCACCCAGGATTCCGGAACAGGAATCTCGTAAATCGAATATTCATCAGTAAGCTCAATACAGTCAAAAATATTATCATTTCCATATTTTACAGCCATTCTCTGCGCCATTTCTTTTTCTGGATATACAATGCGGTCTGCGCCATTTCTCAAAAGGAATTTGGCATGAACATCCCTATTTGCTCTTGACAACACAAAGGGCGCACCATAATCCTTTAAAAGTGCTGTAGTCTCTAAGGAATTTTGAAAATTATCTCCAATTGCTACCACACACAAATCAAAATTCCGCACCCCCAGAGATTCCACAAAAAGCTCATTGGTAGCATCCCCAATTTGTGCGTTAGTCAGCATATCCATAGCATCATTCACGCGCTCCTCACAAATATCAACACCAAGGACTTCATTCCCTTCCTCAAGTAACTTCTCTGCCATATGTCTTCCAAAACGTCCCAGTCCAATCAAAAGAACGGATTTCATAACTTTTTTCCTCCTAGTCTCTGTTATTAACCTACTGCAATTTTCTCTGCCGGAAGTTTTGACGGAATCGTTGAAATTCGATTGCTAAAAGCAATGAGAATGGTAATTCCTCCCACTCTTCCGATAAACATTAATAAAATCAAAATAATATGGGATAATGTTCCTACCTCTGCAGTAATTCCAAGGGAAAGTCCTACTGTGCACAGGGCAGATACCACCTCAAAGATGACTTCCTTTGCCCCGATTCCTTCCACTGCACATATCACCATAGAGGATATTAAAATCAAGCTGCCATATAACATTAAAATACAAACTGCATGGCGGATAACTTCACCTTCCACTCTTCGTTTGAACATTTCCACATCTTTTCTTTTCTTAAATTCTGTCCAGATTGTCAGAAGCAGAATCGCCATGGTAGTCGTCTTGATTCCTCCTGCTGTGGAGCCAGGTGAACCACCAACAAACATAAGGCACACCATAAGCATCTGGCTGCTGTCTGTCAGTTGATTTAAATCCATGGTATTAAAACCTGCTGTTCGCGGCGTAACTGCCTGGAAAAAAGAACATAAAATCTGTTCTCCCAGATTCTTTCCCTCCATGGATGTTTTCCCATATTCAAAGAGAAACATAAGCAAGGTTCCTCCCACCACTAAAAACAAGGCTGATGTCAGCACTACTTTGCTGTGAAGCCGGTAACGGCTTATATGCCACTTCCAATGTTTGATATCTTCCCAAACCAAAAAGCCAATACCACCTACCAGAATTAAGGCAGCAATAGTAATTCCAACCAAATAACTGTCCGATGCAGTAATTAACGAAGAACTGGGCTCATAATACCCCATCAAATCAATCCCTGCATTACAAAAAGCGGAAACAGAGTGGAACACAGAAAAATAAATTCCTTTTCCAAGCCCAAGACGGGGAACATAATAAAAACTTAATAAAACAGCCCCTAATCCTTCACACAGTACGGTTCCAACTAAAATCAGCCGCGACATCCGTACAACCCCTGCCACCTGAGGCGCTGCCACTGATTCCTGCATCATCAGCCTCTGAGACAGTCCTATTTTTTTCCTGGTAAAGGTCAGAGCAGAGATAGCAATGGTCATAAATCCCATTCCCCCTATCTGAATAAGTACCAGAAGAACTCCCTGTCCAAAGCTGCTCCAATAGGTATACGTATCATGGGTTACTAAGCCTGTCACACAGGTTGCTGAAGTTGCGGTAAACCAGGCATCCATAAAAGGCGTAGGCTCATGACTTCTTCCAGATATGGGGAGCATAAGCAAAATTGTCCCTATAGCAATTACCAACACATACCCAACTGCAATTACCTTTGTTGTTGTCCATTTTCTCTTTTTCATTATTTGCATTTCTTCTGTTTCACCTTTACTTATTTTTCGTTTCCTTTTCTCCCTGATACATCCATTTCAGGAAATCATCTAGCGCTTCCTTAATACCATGAAGGGGTCCATGAAACACGCCCGCCTTATAAAAATTAATCACAATAGCGCCAACCGGTACTGCCAGAATCATACCAATGACTCCACTTACCCGATATCCTATATACATGAAAACCAAAGTCAGCAATGGATTCATTCCAATGGTATCCCCTACTACCTTAGGTTCAATGATTCTTCTTATAAGCTGGGTAGTCAGATACAAAATAACCAATCCTACTGCGTACTGTACATCACCAGAAATAATCTTAAACAAGGCCCAGGGAATCAGAGCTGTCCCAGTTCCAAAAAAAGGCAGCATATCTAAAAATGCAATTAAAATAGCAACCACCACTGCAAATTTTACCTTTAAAATCAGAAATCCTATAAATAAAATCACACCAATGATTCCCATAATTTTAAACTGAGCCTTAAAATATCCACCAAACACGTTTTTTAGACTATCTGAAAAGACTCTCCAATGTTCCTGAATGACTGCCGGAGTATTTTCTCTTCCAAACTCTAAAATTTTATCCCTGTCTGCAATGAAGAAATAGGCAGATAAGATCGTAAAAATAATGGCAATTAGTATACTGGGAAGATTTTTTGCAATATCACCGGCCTGATCCATGGTAATCTGGCTAATTTTGCTCACAGCTTTTCCAGCCATTTCCCCCACACTGTCTTGCAACTCCTGAATACTATCCTGAACACTTTGTGGAAGCTCTTCAATAATCATAGACAGATTTTCTCCTGCCGTATCAAAATCTTCCCGTATGCTTTGGTAAATGACCGGTGCCTGCTCGATCAGAAGTCTTGTCTCTTCCACAGTTTTAACACCAATGAGATAAATACCTCCTATAATTGCCCCCAAAACTCCAATAATCAAAAACATAGATGTGTGCTTTCTTGCTACTTTAAGCCTTCTCTCCAACATCCGTACCAAAGGATTTGCAATCAAAGCAATCAGCCAACCAATCACAAATGGCATGAAAAATTTCAGCAGCTTAATCCCCAGAAAAATCCCTAATCCTATGACTGCTATGGTAAAAAGAAATACAACAACACTCTTTACATATTTTTTCCATTTCATATTCAATAGCCACTCCCGTCTTTACAGTTCTTTCAAAAACCCAAAAGGCTCCTGGTCATGGAGAAAGTGCATAAGCATGTAAGAACACATAATAGCCACATGCTCTTCTTTTAAAATCCGTTTTACTTCTTCTCTATCAGCCAGAACTACTTCTATCTCTTCTGTATCCTCTAAATAATCCTGGGAAATGCTACCAGTGGAAATACCAAAAACTGCACTGCAAGACTCATCTGTCATACCGATACTGGTAAATGCCGGCTTTTCATAAGCCGGATGAACCTTTATGGGGCAAAACTCCAGTCCAGTCTCTTCTTTCATTTCCCGAATCGCTGCTTCCTTATAATCCTCATTCTCTTCCACCAGACCTGCCGGAAATTCATAAATATAATCATCAATACTGTAGCGGTATTGACGAACAAGAACCACCTTGTCTTGTTTTTCCCCATACAAACTATAAATAATCACACCATCAGGATGATTTTTCTTTGTGTTTAGCTTCAATCTGCTTTCATCTTTTGCTCTGGAGGTCACATAATATTTCCCTTTTTTTCCAGTTTTAGATTCCCGATCCAGCTCATAGAAATTTAGAAAAGGATTCTCTGTTTTTTTTGTTACGTGATTTATTTTCGCCATTTTTTCTCCTTTTATAAAGCGGTTCTGAACTCCTTTTGTACTTTAGGACTTATTATAAACCTTTGCTTTCCGTATTTCAAGAAAGAGCAGGACCACATCACAAAATTGTAATCTCTCTTTTTTGTGTGGTCCTGCTCTTTTTTATTTCCCTTTTATCTCAGCCGTAGCTTCCAGAAGCCATGTTCTCTCTTCTTCTCCAAGAAGAGGTCCAATTTTATCATAAACCTGTTTATGATAAGCATTCAGCCAATCCAGCTCCGCTTTCGTGAGCATTTCAGGCAAAATTGCTTCTCTCTCATAAGGTACCCAGGTCACAGTTTCAAATTTCATAAACTGTCCGTAGCTGTTTTTCTCTGCTTTTTTACACAGCATCAGATTTTCTGTACGAATACCATATTTTCCTTCTAGATAGAGCCCTGGTTCATTAGAGGTAAGCATTCCTTCCTCCAGAGGTACTGTGTTTCCTCTTCTTCCCTTATTGTTCAGTCTCCAGTTAATATTCTGGGGTCCTTCATGAACATTAAGCAGGTATCCAACTCCGTGTCCTGTACCATGATTAAAGTCCAAACCTCTCTCCCAAAGGGGGCCTCTTACAATGGCGTCCAGATTTGCTCCGCTGCAGCCATACTGGAATTTCGCCATTGCAAGGCGGATGTGCCCTTGAAGTACCAATGTAAAATGTTCTTTCTGTTCCTGGGTAAGTTCTCCCACTGCAATAGTTCTGGTAATATCTGTAGTTCCCTGCCAATACTGTCCGCCAGAATCAATGAGGAAAAATCCCTTAGGTTCTACTTTCGCACATTCATCCTTGGTAGGTGCATAGTGGCACATAGCCGCATTTGGTCCATAGGCACAAATCGTTTCAAAACTCAAATCCAGGCAGTCCTCATCTTCTCTTCTAAATGCTTCGCTTTTTTGGGCAGCGCTGTATTCCGTAATTTCACTGGTTCCTACATTCTTTTTCAGCCAATAAATAAATCTGCACATGGCTTTTGCATCTTTTATATGAGCAATACGGATATTTTCCTGTTCCACAGGATTTTTATTTCCTTTCAGTACTGCTGCCGGATTTTTCTCAAAAATAACTTCTGTGTGCTGTGGAATATTTTCATAAAGTGTGAAATTGGTACATACATCTTCCACCATGATTTTATCGGTTGCTTTCAGTTCCTTCACATCTTCATACACCTGGAAATAAGGACAAAGCACCACTCCTGCCTTTTCCAGGGCTTCTTTTACTTCTTTTGGCACTGCTTCTTCCTGAACATAGAAGTTTACGGTTTCCATATTCATCATCACATAAGACATCACAACTGGATTACAAACAATGTCATTTCCACGAATATTCAATAACCATACAATATCATCCATACTAGAAATCAAATGTACATTCGCACCTAATTTTTTCATAGCAGCACGAACTTCTGCAATCTTTTCTTCCCTAGATTTTCCCGCATATTTTGTATCCAGTAAATACACAGCTTCTTTTGACATTTCTGGTCTGTCTTCCCATATACTGCCAACCAAATCGTTCTGGCATTTTAAACTTCCAGATTTCTTCTTTAAGATTTCCTGAAATTCTTTTCCTTCTGCCACATGGATGGTGCGACCATCACAGCCCAAACATCCATGCTCGGGCAATTTTTCCTCAATATATTCTTCTACTGTTGGAACGCCTTCTTCCCCCATTTTCATAAGGGTTACTCCAGTTCCCTCTAACTGTTTTGCAGCCTGAATAAAATATCTTCCATCTGCCCACAGACAAGCTTCTTCTTTTGTTACAATCAGGGTACCAGCAGAACCAGTGAAACCGGAGAGCCATGCTCTGGCTTTAAAATAGTCCCCTACATACTCCGACTGATGGAAATCTGAAGTAGGCACCAGATACAAATCCATTCCCTCTTTTTTCATTTCCTGCTGCAGTTTTGCAATTCTTTCCTGATTTACATTCATGTCAAACGCTTCCTTTCAACATTTACTTTATTGAATCCCTTTCATAGTCAGGGAAATTCTCTTTTTCTTCATATCTACACCTAGAACTTTTACATCTACCACATCACCTACGCTCACTGCTTCCAGAGGATGTTTGATGAACCGTTCTGTCATCTCTGAAATATGCACCAGCCCGTCTTGATGTACGCCGATATCCACAAAGGCCCCGAAATCAATGACGTTTCTTACAGTTCCTTTGAGAATCATACCCTCTTTTAAGTCTTTCATATCCAAGACATCTGTACGAAGAATTGGTTTTGGCATTTCTTCACGTGGGTCTCTTCCAGGTTTTGTAAGTTCTTTTACAATATCACGAAGCGTCATTTCTCCTACGCCTAATTTCTTAGCCATCTGAACATAATCTTTGATGTAATATACGGTTGCCCCCTGGAAAATATCTTCTGGCTTCATCCCCATATCCGCCAATAATTTTTCTGCTGCTTCATAGCTCTCCGGATGTACACTAGTAGCATCCAGAGGGTTCTTACCTCCTCGGATACGTAGGAATCCTGCACACTGTTCAAAGGCTTTGGGACCTAATTTTGCCACTTTTAAAAGCTCTTTTCTATCCTTAAACTCACCATTTTCTTCTCTGTAAAGCACGATATTCTTTGCAATTGCTTTGCTGATACCAGATACATATTCCAGAAGAGAAACAGAAGCTGTATTTAAGTCTACACCTACTTTATTTACACAGTCCTCTACCACACCGGAAAGAGCCTCACCCAGTTTTTTCTGGTTCATATCATGCTGATATTGTCCTACGCCAATAGATTTCGGGTCAATTTTTACCAGCTCTGCCAATGGGTCTTGCAACCTTCTGGCAATGGATGCTGCACTTCTTTGTCCTACATCAAAGTTTGGAAATTCCTCTGTTGCCAGTTTGCTTGCTGAATATACAGAAGCTCCGGCTTCATTGGTAATCACATACTGAACTTTCTGCGGAATTTCCTTTAAAAGCTCTACAATTACCTGTTCTGATTCTCTGCTAGCTGTTCCGTTTCCTACAGAAAACAGAGTAATATGATATTTCTCAATCAGCTTTTTCAAAGTCTCTTTTGCTGCTGCGATTTTAGCAGGAGTAGTAGGCGCCGTTGGATAAATAACGGTGGTATCCAGTACCTTTCCTGTGGCATCAACAACTGCCAGTTTACATCCTGTACGGAATGCAGGGTCCCATCCAAGAACAACCTGTCCTACAATTGGAGGTTGCATAAGAAGCTGTTCCAGGTTCTTCTTAAACACCTTAATTGCTCCATCTTCCGCCTTTTCTGTTAAATCATTACGAATCTCACGCTCAATCGCTGGTGCAATCAGACGTCTGTAAGAATCTTCTACTGCTGCTTTTAACATTGATGTTGTATTGGGGTTATCTTTTGTAATAACCTGCTTTTCCAAATAACGCAAAATTTCTTCTTCTGGCGCTTCAATTTTCACAGTGAGAATCTTCTCTTTTTCCCCTCTGTTAATTGCCAAAATTCTATGTCCTGCCACTTTGGAAACCGGCTCCTGATATTCATAATACATCTCATAAACCGTAGCTTCTTCCGGTTTTTTTGCAGAAGAAACAAGAAGCCCTGACTTCATAGTTGTTTTACGAATATGGATGCGGTAATCTGCTTCATCTGAAATACTCTCTGCTACAATGTCCATAGCTCCTGCCAAAGCATCTTTTGCTGTTTTTACTTCTTTTTCCTCAGAAATAAATGCTGCTGCTTCCTCTTCCATGGTCTTATCTGTCATCTGCAGCTTCAGAATATTTGCCAATGGCTCCAGACCCTTCTCTTTTGCAATAATAGCTCTTGTCCTTCTCTTTGGCCGGTATGGACGATACAAATCCTCTACCACTACTAAGGTCTGTGCTTCTAAAATCTGCTTTTTCAAATCTTCTGTAAGTTTTCCCTGTTCTTCAATACTAGAAAGCACCTGATTTTTCTTATCCTCTAAGTTTCTTAAATAAGTAAGCCGCTCAAAAAGATTACGAAGCTGTTCATCATTTAATGCTCCTGTAGCTTCTTTTCTATATCGTGAAATAAATGGAATGGTGTTCCCTTCATCTATAAGAGCAACAGCAGCTTCTACCTGCCATTTCTCTACTTTTAATTCCTGGGTGATTACTTGAATAATGTCCATATAAAACGTCCTTTCTTTCCCTAAGTTTCAGCGACAGTTTTTCCTTTGAAATCCTGCCAACTACAACCTTATCAATGCATGAGGAATTTGTCAAGAAAATTGGGTTGCCCCTAAAAATAATCCATGATAAAATGTTTCATATCATCAAAATATTTATATTCTAACAAAAGAAAGGTGGATTTAACCTATGGAAAATCCTTATGAAGGAAATTATTACCAGCCATATACGCCACAATCTCAGCCGACACCTGTGCCTCCTGTTTACGACGGAAATCACACTATGGCTTCCCTGTCTCTGGTTATGGGAATCCTGGCTTTACTGTCTCTGTGTTGTATGCCTTTTGTGCTTTTTATTTTTGCAGGCCTGGCTATTTTATTTTCCTGTCTTTCCAAAGGACAGTATTCACGTTCCGGCCCTGCCAAAGCAGGCATGGCTATTGGAATTAGCTGTATTACCCTTGCTACTGTACTGATTATTACGATTTGTACCTTTTTCTTTGCCACAGACGAGGGACGCAGTTTCATGCAGGATTATCTCTCCATCATTACTTCTGAAGACCTGACCGAAGATGAGCTTTATGATTTTCTGGATAAATATCTATATGGCGATGAAGGTACCATGGATGATTATAATGATTATGACAGCTATGATAATTATGATGGTTTTGAAGGATACGAAGAGTTTTTTGAGGATGAACTTCCTTATTATCAGCAGCCAGAAGAGATACCGGAGAATAATGGAGATGGGAATTTCATATAATTCCCACTCCCCAAATCAGCTTTACCATATTTTTAATCACCCATTGCAGAAGGATGATTCCCGCTGCAATATAAAGATACTTATCTGTATACGGCATCCCAATTCTAACTTTTCCTTTTGAGGCATATTCTACGGTATGAGAAATCATAAACCAGATATATAATACACTTCCATATACTACCACCGGATGATAGAAAAAAGAATTCATCACATGTCCTTGCAACAATTCTCGAATAGCCCTGGTTCCCCCACATCCCGGACAGTAAAATCCTGTCCATTTATGAAACAAACAAGGCGGCAACTTCATAGAAATTCCAAAAAGCTTCCATGCTGATGCTAAAATGAAAAATACCAGAAACAAGAGCCAGCCTGCTTGGTAAAGTTCTTTTTCCTGTTTTCTGTCTCTTACTTTTTTTATCTTCATATTACAAATTCTCCCCTTGTAACCTCTATGTAATGTGGTATAATTATACCACATATTACATATAAAGATTGGAGATTATTTATGAAACGAACATCTGCAAATCTGAAAACTCTGGCTAGGGAAGCCCTCACTGGAAATTTTGCTCTTCCCGTTTCTGCTTACCTTTTAATTACAATTGTAACTAGTGTTTTAAGTATGGTTGTAACAGGGTTTTTAGATGTTTCTAACACGATAAGTCTGGTTACCAGCCAGATTCTGGTATATCTTTTTTCTCTGCTAAGTTCCTTACTTATGGTTGGCTATGATAAGATGATTTTAAATCTGAATCGGAGACAGCCTTATACCCTTGGAAATATTTTTTATGCTTTTTCCCACAATCCAGACCGTTTTATTGTGGTGAATTTTATTCTTCTTTTGGTTGGGATTCTGGTATCTCTTCCTTTTGATATTCCAAGCTACACCAGTTCTTCTTGGAATGCTATAATTCTTAGTATGGTGGGAATTCTAGTTCGTAGTCTGGTAAGCATTATTTTAGCTGCATTTTTCGGTCTTGCTAATTACCTGTTGCTGGATTATCCAGAAATGGGAGCCATGCAGGCTATGAAAGAAAGCTTAAAACTCATGAAGGGCAACAAAGGGCGCTATGTACATCTGTATCTCAGCTTCCTTCCTCTTACTATTGTATGTATTTTTACTTGCTATATTGGTATTCTGTGGCTCCTGCCCTATATGCAGACCACACTTGCATTTTTCTACATGGACATTACTGGAGAACTGGATACACCGGTGGTAGAAGCGGAAAATGTTCAGGATAATTCCTTTACAAACCCTATGTTATAGAAAAACGAAAAAAGAGATAATCTTGGGAAAATCCAAAACGCAATTTGGGGTTCTCAAAATTATCTCTTTTCTTTTATATTACCATTGCTTCTTTTTCTGATTCTTCAAACAAATACCCCAGCAGTTCATGTCCCTTTTCCAGAAACTTCCCTGTCTTTTTTGCTTCTTCCTCATTGTATTTCCAGGAATGTTTCTCCTGTTTTCTACTGTCATACAATAGATACGGAACCGGATTCCCTGTATGGGTTTTTACGTTGATTGGTGTTGGATGGTCTGGTAAAACTAGCATTCGGTAATCCTTCCCTGAGGCATCCAACCCTTCCTTTACCAGTCGGATAACCCGATCATCCAGATACTCAATTGCCTGTATTTTTTTCTCAACACTTCCCTGATGCCCCATTTCATCTGGTGCCTCCACATGAATATAGGCAAAATCACAGTTGTCCTTCAAAAGGGCATCTACGGCCGCCTGAGCCTTTCCTTCATAATTGGTATTCAAACCTCCTGTGGCACCTTCCACTGTAAGATTCACCATATTTGTTCCAACAGCAATGCCTTTTAGTAAATCTACGGCTGAAATCATGGCTCCTTTTTTATGAAACTTCTCTTCAAAATCCATAAGCTGAGGTTTTGTCCCTGCACCCCAAAACCAAAGACTATTTCCAGGATTCAGTCCCTTTTTCTTTCGTTCTTGATTAATGGGATGATTGACCAGAATCTCATAACTTTTCTTCTGCAAATCCAAAAGTAACTTTTCCTCTGCTACATAGTCTCCAATGACCTTTCCCCTGATATCATGAGGCGGGGTAAGAGGAACCACCATACCTTGTTTCCAAATGAGACAATGGCGGTAACTAGTTCCCACATAAAACTGAAACATATCATTTTGAAGTTCGTTCTTTACAGCCTCCAGAAGTTCTGCTGCTTCCTGAGTGCTAATTTCATCTGCACTGTGGTCTAAAATATGCTTGTCCTCATACACTGTTTCCTCTTCGGAAAGCGTTACCAGGTTTGCGCGAATAGCAACATCCCCCTCCAAAAGAGCAACGCCTATATTTAGCGCCTCCAAAGGAGAACGTCCGGAATAATACACCTGTGGGTCATATCCCAACACAGACAAATTTGCAGTGTCACTCCCTGGACTCATGCCCTTTGGAACTGTCTGCACCATACCAATCTCTCCCTGTTCTGCCAGCATATCCATCACCGGTGTTTTTGCAAAACCAAGAGGCGTTTTCCCTCCCAGTTCTTTTAACGGCTCATCTGCCATTCCATCTCCTAAGACCACAATATATTTCATACGCATTCCCTCTATGCTTTAATACGAATCCTGGTTACCATGTTCTGCAGCTTAGATGCTTTTTCATCAAAAGCTCCTTCGCTCATTTTCTCTGTAACAAATCCAAATTCACCATCCAACTCTGGCAGTGTCACAAGTTTTCCCTTACCAAAAGCAGCCTCCGCTTCCTGGTATCCTGTTTCCGGATTTCCCTTCATACGTACAAAAAATGCATGCTGCACATCTTTTACATCCACCATATCCAGTCCATGACTACTCCAGCTCATCATCACTGTTTTATTCAAATGTTTGGCACAATCTACTACGTCTGCCACTACTGCACTGGCTGTAGGTAATTTTCCGGCACCGCTTCCATAAAACATAGCGTCTCCCAGCACATTTCCATGTACAAAAATCCCGTTAAACACTCCATTGACACTATACAATGGACTGTCTTTTCCCACCAGAACAGGACACACCATAGCATAAAAACGGTTATCCCTTCTCTTACTGGTAGCCAGAAGTTTAATGCTCATTCCCATGGCATTGGCATACTTCATATCTTCCACTGTAACCTTACTAATTCCCTCTGTATAAACCTTTTCATAATCCACATGGGAACCGTAAGCCAGAGAGGAAAGAATCGCAATTTTTCTGCACGCATCATATCCTTCCACATCTGCTTCTGGATTGCGTTCCGCATATCCAAGCTCCTGAGCTTCCTTTAATACGGTATCAAAATCCCTGTACTTCTCTGCCATTTCTGTAAGAATATAGTTGGTAGTACCATTTAAAATACCAGAAATTTCATCAATTTCATCAGCAGTAAGAGAGGAGTTTAACGGACGGATAATGGGTATTCCACCTCCGCAGCTGGCCTCAAACATATAATTCACACCTTTTTGGGCAGCCAGCTTCATGAGCTCCTGTCCATGTCTTGCCACCAGTTCCTTATTGGAAGTACACACACTCTTTCCAGCTTCTAAAGCTCTCTTTGTAAAAGTATAAGCAGGTTCTACACCTCCCATAACCTCCACCACAATCTTTACATCTGGATCACTTACAATCTGCTCATAATCATGGACCAGAATCTTCTCAATAGAACTTCCTGGAAATTCTCTTAAATCCAGCACATATTTAATGCTGATTTCATCTTTTGCTCGTTTCTTAATACTTTCATAATTTGTCTCTATGACTTCAACAACGCCTGAACCCACTGTGCCATAGCCTAATACTGCAATCTGAATCATGCTGTCTCTCCTTTTGTCTTTTCTCTACTCTCTTCCTAAAATCTTCAGATAATGAACTCCCTCAATATGCTCAATATGCTCCACCATAGCAGCTGCATCTCCCTGTGTTTCCGCAATGGTCACACTTAGGGTCAAAGTTGCAATCCCATTCATAGGAATACTTTGATGAATGGTCAATATATTTCCATGGAACTTTGCAATCATTCCCAAAACAGCAGAAAGCAATCCTGGCTCATCATCCATTTGGATAATAAAGGTAATATTCTGCCCTCTGGTCTTTTCCTTAAAAGGAAAGATATCATCCTTATATTTGTAAAAAGAGCTTCTGCTAATGCCTACTTCATCTACAGCTTCCTGCACGGTCGCAGATTTCTGAATATCCAAAAGTCGTTTTGCTTCAACTACCTTCAGCAATACATCTGGCACCGCTTTTTCTGTCACTACAAAATACCTACGATTATCTGCCATAATTCTACCTTTGTTCTTTTCAAAAACACATTTGTTTGTCCTCAAAAGATATTACCACACTTTAGGACATTAAGCAACTACTTTTCCAATTTACCAAGAGCAACCCATTTCAGGTAAGCATTAATAAAGTTATCAATATTTCCATTCATGACTGCATCCACATTTCCTGATTCCTCATTGGTTCTGTGGTCTTTTACCATGGTGTATGGCTGCATGACATAAGAACGAATCTGATTTCCCCAGCCAATTTCTGTGAGCTCACCCTGAATTCCAGACAGTTTCTTTTCATTTTCCTGTTGTTTTAACAAATACAGCTTTGCTTTCAGCATTTGCATAGCCTTATCCTTATTCTGGAACTGGGAACGTTCATTCTGGCACTGTACCACAATTCCTGTGGGAAGATGGGTAATACGGATAGCAGAAGATGTTTTGTTAATATGCTGTCCACCTGCACCGCTGGAACGATAGGTATCAATTCTTAAATCATCTGGATTAATCTCTACGTCCACATCTTCCTCAATATCCGGCATAACATCGCAAGAAACAAAAGAAGTCTGACGTTTTCCAGCAGCATTAAAAGGAGAAATACGAACCAGACGGTGAACACCCTTTTCTGATTTTAAATATCCATAGGCATTTTCCCCATTTACCTGGAAGGTAACAGATTTAATCCCTGCTTCTTCTCCATCCAGATAATCCAATACCTCTGTAGAAAATCCCTGGCGGTCTGCCCACCTGAGATACATACGGTATAACATACTGGCCCAGTCACAGGACTCTGTTCCTCCTGCTCCTGCATGAAGGGTCACAATGGCATTATCCTTGTCATATTCTCCGGAAAGCAATGTTTTAATTCTGATATGTTCAAAATCTCTCTGGAACTCATCCAGCATTTCCTGAATATCCGGAATAACAGAAGCATCATTTTCTTCGTATCCCATTTCAATCATAAGCTCAATCTCTTCTTTCTGATTTTTGAGTTTATGATAAATTTCAATATCTCCTTTTAAAGAGCTTAATTCCTTCATCATTTTCTGGGAACGCTCCGCATTATCCCAAAAATCAGGCGCTTCCATTTCTCGTTCTAATTCTTCTACTCGCTGTTCCTTATTCTCCAAATCCAAGGAATCCCGTACCTCTTTTAGAGGCTGTTCATAACCATTTAATGTATATTTAAACTGATCTAATTCCACCATATAACAAATCTCTCCTTATTCTTCATCTATTTCCACAGTTACCATATAAATACTCACCTGCTGTTCTACCTTTGTCACAGTTCCCGCAAGTTTTTTCAAAGGCTTCTTCAAATTACTGGACATAGCCTCGGCTGGCTTTATGGTATAGTAATACATCATTCCTGCCATGGTAAGAGCCTGATCTTCTTTTAGTTCTACCCTGTCTCCTACTTTTACAAGTCCTTCCCGTTCCATTGTAAAATCTACCATTTGTCCCATATCCGTTCCTCCTTAACAAATAAACTGCTGCAGTTACAGTTTCCCGTACCTACAGCAGTTCTCATTATACTTTATACTGGCTTCCTGCCGCAGCACTGCTTATATTTCTTGCCGCTGCCGCATGGGCAGGGATCATTTGGATAGACTTTTTTCTCTGCTCTTTGTACTGGCTTCTTAGGTCCAGTCTCATCCTTATTGGTTCCTGTCACCTGTGCTACCTGTTCTCTCTCTACCTTATGTTCCAAACGTACATGGTATAATAACCTTAATGTAGCTTCCTGAATAGACGCAATCATACTGTCAAACATTTCATATGCTTGCATCTTGTATTCTACCTTCGGATCTCTCTGACCATATGCCTGAAGACCGATTCCTTGACGCAACTGATCCATATCGTCAATATGATCCATCCATTTCTGGTCAATAACTTTCAAAAGAATGACACGTTCCAGTTCGCGCAGCTGCTCTGCTTCTGGAAACTCTGCTTCTTTTTCTTCGTAAAGCTTCACTGCCTGTTCTTTTAAGTCCTGTTTCACCTGATTTTTTTTCTTACCCTTTACATCTTCCAGAATAAGAGGCTTCAATGGAATTGTAGGAAGCAGTACTGCATTGATTTCTCCCAAATCCCATTCTTCCTGGTCTACATCATCAGACAGGCACATATCCACCGTATGATCTACCGTATCTGTAATCATTTTATAAATAGAATCACGCATATTGACTCCATCTAGAACCATACGTCTCTCTTTGTAAATAATTTCTCTCTGTTCATTATTTACCTGGTCATACTCTAATAGATTTTTACGGATACCGTAGTTATTTCCTTCAATCTTCTTCTGAGCTTTTTCAATAGCACTGGAAAGCATCTTGTGCTCAATCTGCTCATTTTCCGCTACTCCAAGAGACTGGAATACTTTCATCAATTTCTCTGAACCAAACAGACGCATTAAATCGTCTTCCAAAGAAATATAAAATCTGGATTCACCAGGATCTCCCTGACGTCCGGAACGTCCACGCAGCTGATTATCAATACGACGAGATTCATGACGCTCTGTACCAATAATTTTCAGACCACCTGCTGCTTTTGCCACCTCATCCAGCTTAATGTCTGTACCACGTCCAGCCATGTTTGTGGCAATGGTTACATTTCCAGCTTCCCCTGCATGAGCTACAATTTCTGCTTCCTGCTCATGGAATTTTGCATTCAACACCTGATGGCGAATTCCTTCCCTATTAAGCATACGGCTTAAAAGTTCTGAAGTCTCAATCGTAATAGTACCAACCAAAACTGGCTGTTTCTTAGCATGGGCTTCCTTTACTGCCTCCACAACTGCACGGAATTTCTCTTTTTTGGTCATATAAACCGCATCATCTAAATCAATACGTGCCACTGGCTTATTCGTAGGAATTTCAATAACATCCATTCCATAAATATCACGGAATTCCTGCTCTTCTGTAAGAGCTGTACCTGTCATACCTGATTTCTTAGCATATTTATTAAAGAAATTCTGGAAAGTAATGGTTGCCAGTGTTTTACTCTCTCTTCTTACTTTTACATGCTCTTTTGCTTCAATTGCCTGGTGAAGGCCGTCAGAATACCTTCTTCCCGGCATAATACGTCCAGTAAATTCATCTACGATTAGAACCTCATCATCTTTCACCACATAGTCCTGATCCCGGAACATCAAATAGTGAGCACGAAGTGCCAGAATCATATTGTGCTGGATTTCCAGGTTTTCCGGATCTGCCAGGTTTTCAATATGGAAGAAGTTCTCGACTTTTTTCACACCCTGCTCTGTAAGATTGACAATCTTATCCTTTTCATTGACAATAAAATCACCTGTTTCTGTGATTTCCTCGCCCATAATCGCAGTCATCTTAGTCATTTCTCCACTGGCCTCTCCACGCTCCAGCTGTTTTGCCAAAATATCACAGACTTCATAGAGCTTTGTAGATTTGCCGCTCTGGCCCGAGATAATCAAAGGAGTTCTGGCCTCATCAATTAAAACAGAGTCCACCTCGTCAATAATCGCATAATGAAGGTCTCTCTGTACCAGCTGCTCCTTATAAATAACCATGTTATCACGAAGATAATCAAATCCCAGCTCGTTGTTGGTGACATAGGTAATATCACAGGCATACTGTTCTCTTCTTTCATCGTTTTTCATGGTATTTAAAACCACACCAACGGTCAGTCCCAAAAATTCATGAACTTTTCCCATCCACTGGGCATCACGATGCGCCAGATAATCATTGACTGTTACAACATGCACTCCCTTACCTTCCAGGGCATTTAAATAAGCTGGAAGTGTAGACACCAAGGTCTTACCTTCACCGGTTCTCATCTCTGCAATACGTCCCTGATGAAGAATAATACCACCAATTAACTGTACCCTATAATGCTCCATACCAAGCACACGTTTTGCAGCCTCTCTTACGGTTGCAAATGCTTCTGGAAGAAGCTGGTCCAGGGTTTCCCCTTTTTCCAGGCGGTTCTTATATTCTCTGGTTTTCCCTTGTAGTTCTTCATCTGTTAAAGCTTGCATGGTCGGCCGGAGAGCTTCGATTTTATCCACAGTAGAGTAAATACGCTTCAATTCTCTCTCACTGTGTGTTCCAAACATTTTTTTTATGATATTCATGTACTATTACTCCCAAAATCTATAGATTTTAACACTCTTAGCAAATATTGTAACACTTTCCTCCCCTTTACACAACATCTAAAAACACAAAAAGAAACTGTCACAGGAAAATGCATATCTGAAATCTTCATACTCTTTGCATCTTGTCCAAAGGTATAGGAAGATTCCAGACTGCATTTTCAGATAACAGCTTCTTTTATTTACTTACTTTTTTCCTTCATAAAAGAATATTTGCTCAGCCAAAATCTGGCTCAATCAATCCGTAGGTATTGCCTTTTCTCTTATAAACAACATTGACTTCCTCTGTTTCTGCATTTAAGAATACAAAGAAATTATGTCCCAGCAGTTCCATTTGCACACAGGCATCTTCCGGATACATGGGTTTAAAACCAAATTTCTTAGTACGGATGATTTTAATTTCGTTTTCATCCTCCTCGAAATCCTTTTCTACAAACTCCGGCTGGAAGCCCGCGCTCTGTTTTTTATCAATAATTTTATTTTTGTACTTTCTTAACTGTCTTTCAATAATCTCCTCTACCAGGTCAATGGAAACATACATATCACTGCTTACCTGCTCAGAACGAATGATATTTCCCTTTACAGGAATAGTAACTTCGATTTTTTGTCTTTCTTTTTCAACGCTAAGTGTAACAATCACTTCCGTGTCAGAGGTAAAGTATTTCTCCAATTTCCCCAGCTTGTCTTCTACTGCACTTTTAAGGCCTTCTGTAACGTCAATGTTCTTTCCACTTATTACAAACTTCATTCTGTCCAACCCCTTTTACGTGTATTTTACATAGGCAATGGTGCCGCCCTGTAATGTATTCTTATTATATCAATATTCCTTCATTTATTCAACAGTTTTTAGATAATTTAGAAATGAAATATATTTTGTAGTTACTGTTCTCTTTGCGAATGAAATTTGCTCACACCTTTACTAGTTCTTGTTTTCTCCTGCATTACTATCATTAACCGCATTATTTCCATTGTTCTCTATAGAATCTTCCATGTTGTCCACACCATTACGGATATCATCTCCCAGATCTTCTACGCCGTCTTTGATATCCTCTCCTGTGTCCTCTATCAGTCCATCCTCCTTGTTAGTATCTCGGTTGTCATCTTTTCTATCCTCTGTGGTTGTTGTGTTATCCTTATTATTTGTGTTATTGTCACCCCCACAGGCAGTCACGCCGCATAAAACAGTAACTAACAGCAGTCCCGCAATAACCTTTTTCATGTTCTTCATAATGATTATTCTCCTTTTCTATTAAGTTCTGCTGTTAATATGGACAGATTTCTCTTTTTTATACCTTTTTGGCAAAAAAAGAAGGAGATTATCACAAAAAGCAATTCTCCCCTTCTTTCCTTTATTTTTCTATAAATTTTCAGCCATCAATCACATGACTCATATTATACATACCTGCCGGTTTTCCTTTTAGAAACTTTGCTGCTTCTACTGCACCTTTGGCAAAAACAGTCTTTGAATACGCAGTATGCTTAAATTCAATCACTTCATCCGGACCTGCAAAAATCACCTCATGATCTCCTACAATAGTACCTCCACGAACTGCAGAAATACCAATTTCTTTGGAATCTCTTTGTTCTCTCTTCTGGCTTCGGTCATAGACATAGTGATATTCATTATCCATAGCTTCATTCAAGCTGTCTGCTAAGGCCAGAGCAGTTCCACTTGGAGCATCCACCTTCAGATTATGGTGACGTTCTACGATTTCCATATCAAATCCTGCTGCTGCCAGAACCTTCGCTGCATCTTGAATCAGTTTTAACAACGTATTGATTCCAAGAGACATATTAGCAGAGCGAAGCACCGCTGTTTTTCCTGCTGTCTCCTCCACTTTTTTTAACTGTTCCTGGGACAATCCTGTGGTACACAGTACCAAAGGAAGTTCTCTGCTGCCGCAATATTCTAAAACAGCATCTGTTGCTTTTGCGGAAGAAAAATCAATCATAACATCTGCTTTTATATCACAAGCTCCAATCTTGGTGAATACAGGATAAGCATATCGTCCTGTATCCTGTAAATCCACGCCTGCTACGATTTCAGCATTCTCATCCTTGGAAACAAGTTCTGAAATAACCTGCCCCATATGTCCATTACAACCATTCATAATGATTCTGACCATTTTTTTATCCTCTTTTCTTCTGTATCTCAAAAAGCTTTTATGCCAGTTTCAATCCAAAATCTTTCATAGCATTTTTCAAAACTTCCTTATGTGCTTCCTCCATTTCACAAAGAGGCATGCGGAAAGGTCCTACTTCTTTTCCCATAAGATTCATAGCTGTTTTTACAGGAATCGGATTTACTTCACAGAATAGTGCGTGAATCAACGGAAGCGCATCTAACTGCATTTTGCAGCTTTCCTCTACTTTCCCATCCAGGTATTTCGCAACAATGTCATGTGTATATTCAGGAGCAACATTTGACAATACAGAAATCACACCTTTTCCTCCAAGGGACAGAATCGGTACAATCTGATCATCATTTCCTGAATAAATATCACATTTTCCGTCTGTAAGAGCTGCAATCTCAGCAACTTGAGAAATATTTCCGGATGCTTCCTTCACACCTACAATGTTCTCCACATTCTTTACCAGATATGCAATTGTCTCTGGCTGGATATTAACTCCTGTCCTTCCAGCAATATTATACAGAATAATCGGAATCTTTACAGCTTCCGCAATTGCTGTATAATGGGCAATCAGCCCTTTCTGTGTAGACTTATTGTAGTAAGGACTTACCAAAAGAAGTCCGTCAGCTCCCATCTTTTCTGCTTCTTTTGAAAGATAAATGGCTGTTTCTGTACAGTTAGAACCAGTTCCTGCAATAACCGGAATTCTCTTGTTCACTTTCTCTACGGTATATCTTATAGTCTCCAGATGTTCCTCATGGGTCATGGTAGAGGATTCTCCTGTGGTACCACAGATAATGATTGCATCTGTATGACCTGCAATCTGTTCTTCCAAGATTTCCCCTAATTTCTCAAAATTCACTTCTCCATTTTCTTTCATGGGTGTAACAATCGCTACACCTGCACCTGTAAAAATAGACATATTCTTCCTCCTCACGTCAGGTTCCTATTTCTTTTGTATTTTATTTCACAATCTCTAAAGAAACAACTCTGTCTGCCACATTTTTCAAGGCATCTGTTACCATATTTCCTGTCATAATCAGTTCTGTTTCCTGAGACTTTGCTCCAATTACTCCCAGAATATCTTCATCCGAGACAATTCCAAATTCCAGAGCTCCCAAAATCTCATCCAGGATCAGCATATCACACTCTTCTGTTGCAAGCACTTTTCTGGCAAAATTTAATCCATTTCGAATATTCAGGTTTTCTTCCAATTTTTCCTCCTGGGTTAAATCTTCATAGTACTTATCTTTTTTTTCAAATCTAAATAACCGCACATCCGGTTCCAGGGCTGATAAATAATCCAGTTTTGATGTTGCCCTTCCTTTTAAAAACTGAATTACAATGGCACGTTTCCCGTGTCCAACGGCTCTAATGGCCTGACCAATGGCAACACTGGTCTTTCCTTTTCCTGGTCCACAGTAAATCTGTGTCAATCCCTTTTCTTCATCCATAATCTTACACCTCTTACAGACCGCTTTCTCCTGGTTTGCTATTTTCGAGTTGTGTATATATTACTACACCTGTGATTATATTGCAATAAATATTAGTCAGCGTACTCCAACTTACTCACTGATACCTCATAGGCAGTTCTTTTTTCTGTTTGGTTTTCGCCTAGTTTTTTGATATATTCTCTGCTTTGGATGCGGCCCCAGAGGAGAACATGGCCTCCCACTTCAAAGGCAGATGCATATCTGGCATTTCTTCCCCAACATATGCATGGTATGTAGTCTGATTTTCCATAGGGCCTATTCACTGCTAACAATAAGTCAGCGATTTCTCTTCCCAAAGGCGTTTTTCTGTATATCGGAGGTTTACAGATATAACCATCCAGGAAAATCTGATTTGTTTTTATGGAATCGTCTGCTTCCTCTACAAAGGATAGCTCTCTTACAAAAACAGACAGCACCAGCCTGTTCTTTTTTTCTTCGTGGCGATTATAGGAACGAAATTGTCCCTGCACCATAATGTATTCTCCTTCATAATCCTGTGTAACGTCTACCAGACGCTCTGAAACCATCAGTGGTATTCTGTCCTCAGAATCGCTGAGCCTTTTTACTAAAAGGTCTACCAAGTAAAATCCTTCCCCATATACCTGGTGGCTAAATGTAAAGCCGGATGCGATTTTTCCCATAATGGACACCTGATTGTTTTCAATAATTTTATCTGCCATGATTTGTTTCCCCTTCCTCTTTCTGGTATCTTGTCTATATCATGTTTATTCTCGGATGCCTTTCTTTAGAACCAATTTTTTATTTTTTTTTGAAAAAATTTTATTTTCCCTTGTAATTAAGAAGAAGTATGATAGAATAAAATCCGTATTTTACTGCAAAAACCAGGTGTTTAAGGGAATCTTTCCCTTCCCTGAAGCATAGAAAACTTTGAAAAAACCAAGAAAAGAGGTTCTATAATGAAACAAGCAAGAGAAGATATTAGAAACGTTGCCATTATTGCTCATGTAGACCACGGAAAAACCACTCTGGTTGACCAGCTTCTCCGTCAAAGCGGCGTTTTCCGTGAAAACCAGGCAGTGCAGGAACGTGTCATGGACTCTAATGACATTGAACGGGAACGTGGTATTACCATTCTTTCCAAAAACACAGCTGTATATTATAAGAATACAAAAATTAATATCATTGATACACCAGGACATGCAGACTTCGGTGGTGAAGTAGAACGTGTTCTAAAAATGGTAGACGGTGTTATCCTTTTGGTAGATGCCTTTGAAGGCGCTATGCCTCAGACAAAATTTGTTCTGAAAAAAGCGCTGGAATTAGATCTTCATGTTATTGTATGTATCAATAAGATTGACCGCCCAGAGGCCAGACCCGATGAAGTAATCGATGAAGTTCTGGAACTTCTCATGGATTTAGATGCTTCTGACGAACAGTTAGACTGTCCATTCCTTTATGCATCTGCAAAGGCTGGACATGCCATGTTAGACCTTGGAGATACTTCTGATAATATGGAGCCATTATTTGAAACCATTTTAAAATATATCCCTGCACCTACAGGTGATCCGGATGCTCCCACTCAGGCTCTTATCAGCACCATTGATTATAATGAATATGTAGGGCGTATTGGAGTAGGAAAAATAGAAAACGGCAGCTTAAGCGTAAACCAGGATGTTGTTTTAGTAAATCATCATGACGCTTCCAAAATGAAGAAAGTAAAAATCAGCAAACTCTATGAATTTGACGGATTAAACAAAATCGAGGTAAAAGAGGCTGGAATCGGCTCTATTGTAGCGATTGCCGGAATCTCGGATATTCATATTGGCGATACTCTCTGTTCCCCAGAAAATCCAGAACCAATTCCATTCCAGAAAATTTCTGAGCCTACTATTTCTATGAACTTTATTGTCAACGACAGTCCTTTCGCAGGACAGGAAGGTAAATTTGTTACTTCCCGTCATTTAAGAGAGCGCCTCATGCGCGAGCTAAATACAGACGTAAGCCTTCGTGTGGAAGATACAGACAGCACAGACTGCTTTAAAGTATCTGGACGTGGAGAGCTGCATTTATCTGTTTTAATTGAAAACATGCGCCGTGAAGGCTATGAATTCGCTGTGAGCAAGGCAGAAGTTATTTATAAAGAAGATGAAAGAGGTCATAAGCTGGAACCAATGGAAATTGCCTATATTGATGTTCCAGAAGAATTCTCTGGCACTGTAATTCAAAGATTAAGTGAACGAAAAGGTGAACTTCAAGGTATGAGTCCTGCCAGTGACGGAAGCACCCGTCTGGAATTCCATATTCCTTCCAGAGGACTCATTGGATTCCGTGGAGAATTCCTTACTTCCACCAAAGGAACTGGTATCTTAAACACTGCCTTTGACGGTTATGCGCCATACAAAGGAGATTTACAGTACAGAAAACAGGGTTCTCTTATTGCCTTTGAAGCTGGCGAATCTGTAACCTATGGCTTATTCTCCGCACAGGATCGAGGGACCTTATTTATTGGACCTGGAGAAAAAGTTTATTCTGGTATGGTCATTGGACAGAGCGGAAAGCCAGAAGATATTGAGTTGAATGTATGTAAGACCAAACACCTTACAAATACCCGTTCCTCCTCTGCTGATGAAGCCCTGAAACTGACACCACCGAGAATCTTAAGTCTGGAACAGGCGCTGGATTTTATTGACGTGGACGAGCTTCTGGAAATCACACCGGAATCTTTGCGTATTCGCAAAAAAATTCTGGATTCCCGTCTGAGAAAAAGACAGAGCTTCAAGAAATAAAAAACAGGAGAAACTCTTAAAATGTAGTTGTGTCCTGTATGCAGATATGCTATAGTAAGAGTGTAACAAAAAGAACAACCGCCCACAAGGGGTTGACCAGTATAAGTCTAGCATAGAAAATGCCACCCTAACTCGTCAAAGTTTTTATGAGGGTGGTTTTTTCTATGCTTTATATCATCAGTGACAAATCAAGTAAATGAATGTCAGCAGTGACAGTATGAACATTCCAAAAGCCATCAGGTCTTTGAAATCAAATTGATTCTTACGATTGTCCATCAGCACCACCCCCATTCTATGTAGAATAGAGGTCAGCCACCCTGTAACACAGTTGTTCTCACAAACAGTATATCATGATTTTTATCTACTCACAATCCTGTTTTCAGTGATTTTTATCATCTATCATTGTTACTTTTTTATCAATTCAACCCAGAACACCTTTTACCATCTAAAAATATCTTATGTCTACTTTTTCTATTGTCTGATTATTTATTATTTAACAATCTTTTTTCTTTCTTTTCTACACCACTCATGATAAAATACACTTACAAGAAACTTACAGTTTTTCCATTTTCTTTTCAAATCATATTGACAAACATTTAACAATGCGTTACAATCATTTCAGATTTAAATTTGTTAATTTTTTATCAATATTAAGGAGGATTTCCCATGGCAAAAAAAACAGAAACAATAGCACTAGAAACCAATAATAGTGTAGACGCCCTTCAGGCAAAAATTGCTTCTATGCGGGAAGCACAGAAAAAATTCGCTTCTTTCACACAGGAACAGGTAGATAAAATCTTCTTTGAAGCTGCTATGGCAGCTAATAAAATGCGTATTCCCCTTGCAAGAATGGCTTGTGAAGAAACCGGTATGGGTGTCCTGGAAGATAAAGTAATTAAAAATCATTATGCTGCTGAATATACCTATAATGCTTACAGAAGAGTGAAAACCTGTGGTGTTATTGAAACAGATACTTCCTATGGAGTTAAAAAAATTGCAGAGCCAGTTGGTGTGGTAGGCGCTGTTATTCCTACCACCAATCCGACTTCCACTGCTATCTTTAAATGTCTGATTTGTTTAAAAACCAGAAATGCGATTATTATCAGCCCACATCCACGTGCAAAAAAATGTACCATTGAAGCTGCTAAAATTATTCTGGAAGCTGCTGTAAAAGCAGGGGCTCCGGAAGGCATTATTGGATGGGTGGAAGAACCTACCATTGAACTTTCCAATGCTTTGATGAAATCTGTAGACGTAATTCTAGCTACAGGAGGTCCTGGAATGGTAACAGCTGCTTATTCTTCCGGAAAACCGGCAATTGGTGTTGGTCCTGGAAACGTTCCTGTTATCATGGACAGTACTTGTGACATTCCTACTGCTGTTTACTCTGTCATCCATTCTAAAACCTTTGATAATGGTATGATCTGTGCTTCTGAACAGTCTGTTACTGCTATTGCTGATATTTATGATGAAGTAAGAGCAGAATTCATAAAACGTGGATGCCATGTATTAAACAATGAAGAATTAGATAAAGTACGCAGCATTATCCTCACAGAAGCTGGTACTGTCAATGCAAAAATCGTTGGTCAGCCGGCTGCCGTCATTGCAGAAATGGCTGGTGTTACCGTTCCTGCTAATACAAAAATTCTCATTGGTGAGGTTACTTCTGTTGATGTTTCTGAACCATTTGCTCATGAAAAATTATCACCTGTTCTGGCTCTGTACAAAGCAAAAGATTTTGCAACTGCTGTAGATATGGCAGACCAGTTGGTAAAAGACGGCGGTTACGGACATACTGCTTCTATTTATGTACATCCTTCTCAGACTGAGAAACTGAATATCTTTGCAGACCGTATGAAAACCTGCCGTATTCTGGTAAATACACCTTCTGCTCAGGGTGGTATTGGTGACCTGTATAACTTCAAACTGGCTCCATCTCTTACCCTTGGCTGCGGTTCTTACGGCGGAAACTCCGTATCGGAAAATGTTGGTGTAAAACACCTGCTGAATGTAAAGACCGTTGCGGAAAGGAGAGAAAACATGCTGTGGTTCAGAACACCGGAAAAAATTTACTTTAAGAAGGGCTGTCTGCCTGTTGCATTAGATGAATTAAAAACCGTATACGAAAAGAAAAAAGCTTTCATTGTAACGGATACCTTCTTATATAACAATGGCTATACCAAACCTATTACAGATAAACTGGATGAAATGGGAATTACCTACGAATGCTTCTTTGATGTTGCTCCTGACCCAACTCTCCAGTGTGCTCAGAAAGGTCTGGAACAGTTAAAATCCTTTGGTCCTGATACCATTATTGCCCTGGGTGGTGGTTCTGCTATGGACGCTGCCAAGATTATGTGGCTCATGTATGAACATCCAGAATGCAAGTTTGAAGACCTGGCTATGGACTTCATGGATATCCGGAAACGAGTTTACACCTTCCCGAAAATGGGAGTAAAAGCTATGATGGTTGCAATTCCTACTTCTTCTGGTACTGGTTCTGAGGTAACACCATTTGCTATTATTACAGATGCAACCACTGGAACAAAATGGCCAATTGCCGACTACGAATTAATGCCAAATATGGCAATCATTGATGCTGATTATATGATGGGACAGCCAAAAGGTCTTACCAGCGCTTCTGGTATTGATGCTCTTACCCATGCTCTGGAAGCTTATGCTTCTATTATGGCTACTGACTATACAGATGGTGTTGCATTAAAAGCAGCGAAATTAATCTTTGATTATCTGCCTGCTGCTTATGAAAAAGGCGCTGATGACCCAATTGCAAGAGAAAAAATGGCAAATGCCTCCACACTGGCTGGTATTGCCTTCTCCAATGCATTTTTGGGAATCTGCCACTCCATGGCACACAAGTTGGGCGCTTACCACCACCTGCCACACGGCGTAGCAAATGCATTGCTCATTGAGCATGTTATGCGCTACAATGCTGATCCGGCTCCTACTAAAATGGGAACCTTCTCTCAGTATCCATATCCACATGCAAAGGAAAGATACTGTGAAATGGCTCGTTTCGTAGGAATTCAGGGTAAAGACGATGATGAAGTATTTGAAAACTTTATCAAAGCAATTGCCGAGCTGAAAGAAAGAGTTGGAATTAAAAGAACTATCAAAGACTATGGAATTACAGAAGAAGCCTTCCTTGCTACTCTGGATGAAATGGTTGAAAATGCATTTAACGATCAGTGTACTGGAGCAAATCCACGCTACCCACTGATGAAGGAAATGAAAGAAATGTATTTAAAGGCATATTACGAGGGATAAAAAGGGAGTTTCCTTTGATATCTTATAACAAATTGACATACTGACGCAATCCCGCATGTGGTACCTTCCAAGCTCAGCCTGCGTTCACTTTGAGCCTGTAGTCTCAAAGCGTACTCGACAAATTCGCTTGAAAGATATCCGCATGCGGGATTGCTGGGTTATGGCAATTATTTTTGTTAAAATCTATCAATGTCCTAAATCTTAAATACTAATATAGCTTTATCTGTTCCGACCATAGACATAGTTACTAATTTATATCCTTTATTCAGCATTTCCTCTGATTTTTTCTCAATAGCTTTTGCTAAATCTTCTATACCAGTAGAACATTCTACAACAACTGATTTATATACTAAATTGAACATTTTACTCATCCCCTTTTTTGTTCTTTCTATCCCACCAAGTACCTGCTAACGAACAACTTCCGCCCATAACTATAAAGGCAATCATAATAAGCCAAAATTCCATGATTTTTTCTCCTTTTTAATTTGTTAAATGCTGACAAATAAAAATTACAACAAAACATATAATAAGTGCGATTACACCTGCAATGAATGCAAATATGATTTTTTGATAATTTCTTGTTGTGTTTCATCATGAGTTAATTGTTTTCCGTCAATAAATGCCAAAATTTCTTTATAGGTTTGAATGTCATAGCTCTTTTTGAATTTTTCAATCTTACTTGCCGTATAGAGCGTTATTGCGAACAAACATAACCAGATAACAATTCCTATATTTCCCTTAATGCTAAATAAAGGATAAGCACTTACAGCTACAACTATTAATTCAATTAGGAAAACTACACTTATCACATTAAACTTTTTAATTGTTGCTTTTTCTACAACCTCCCTCATCTCCTTTATATCGTCTTTTATAAAATTATCTAAAGACACATTGAAGATATCAGATAAAGTAATTAAGCTTTTAACATCTGGACAACTTTTATTTGTTTCCCAATTAGAAATGGTTTGTCTTGAAACAAATATTTTAAGAGCCAGCTCTTCTTGAGAAATTTTTTGTTGTTCCCTAAGTTTCTTGATTTTTAATCCTATATCCATCTTGAATCTTCTCCTTTATTGTATCTGAATATAACTATTTTGTCTGTCAAAAGCCTTTGACATTGCCCTTTTTCCCTTGTCAAAATAGTTTTACATGGTTTATATAAAAAAGTTTTTAAAAGATTCCCAGGTGTTCCAGGAGGGTTTTGGTTCCTAACAGAATAAGGATGATTCCTCCGGCCAGTTCTGCTCTGGATTTGTATTTGGAACCGAAGATATTACCTACTTTTACTCCTGTTGCGGAAAGAGTGAAAGTAATGACTCCAATAAAACTGGCTGCCAGAATGATGTTTACGTCCAGGAATGCAAAGGTAATTCCCACTGCAAGGGCATCTATACTGGTAGCGATTGCAAGAGGAAACATTTTTCTAGCTTCCATGCCTCCAACTGGACAAGTATTGTCTTTTTCTCTGGACTCTCGAATCATATTGATTCCAATGAATCCCAAAAGAAAAAAAGCTACCCAATGGTCAATGGAAGTAATCTTGTCTTTAAACTGGCTTCCCAGAAAATATCCAATCACTGGCATCAATGCCTGGAAGCCCCCAAACCAGAGTCCTGCCAGAATCATGTGTTTGGGTTCCAGTTTTTCAGTAGCAAGCCCCTTGCAGACAGAAACGGCGAATGCATCCATAGATAGTCCAACGGCAAGGGTAAAAAGTGTAATAATATCCATTCTCAACGTCCTCTTTTCTTAAACATGTCCGTTCATTATAACACCAGGATTCTATGGTGTAAATAACACACATTTTTCTATTTACCTACACTCCAAAAACTTTTATAATAAACCTAGTATTAAATCGGAAAGGAGAAATTTTATGCTAAAACATACTTTTAAAAATCCCTTACTTCCAGGCTTCTATCCAGATCCTTCCATTTGCAGAGTTGGGGAAGATTATTACATGGTAACCTCTTCTTTTGTGTATTATCCTGGACTTCCTATTTTTCATAGCCAGGACCTGGTTCACTGGGAACAGATTGGACATGGTATCCACCGTCCAGACCAACTGGATTATAAAAACTGTGAAACCTCTCTTGGATTATGGGCTCCCAGTATTCGATATCATGAGGGCACCTTCTACATTATTAATACTTTTGTATCTGAAGGTCGGGAAGCCAGAAGAGATAACTATATTATCACTGCCACAAATCCTGCCGGTCCTTGGAGTGACCCTGTTTTTGTGGAAGGGGCTGACGGCATTGATTCCAGTCTGTTTTTTGATGATGATGGTTCTATTTGGTATGCAGGAAATTTCATTAGTGAAGAAAACCTCTATGAAGGCCATCATGGAATTTATCTCAATGAACTTGACCCTGTAACCTTCCAGTTCAAAGGTCCTCGATACATTATCTGGGATGGCAAAAAGACCTATAGCCACTGGATTGAAGCGCCTCATATTTATAAAAAGGACGGCTGGTATTACCTCATGGTGGCAGAGGGAGGAACTTTTATTAACCACAGTGTCCAGATGGCACGCTGTCGTACTATTAACGGGGATTATGAAATCTGCCCGAGAAACCCTATTATTTCCCACCGTCACATGCCTATTCTGAATCCTATTTCTGTCACAGGACATGCAGACATTACAGATACCCAAAATGGTGAATGGTGGATGGTTCTTCTGGCTGTTCGTCCTTATGCTGGCGGACATTATAATCTTGGCAGAGAAACCTTTATGGTTCCCATGGTATGGGCAGAGGACGGTTGGCCTATGATTGACAATGAAACTGGACTGGTAAATGAAGAAGAACGTCTGCCAAATCTGCCAAGATGTATTTATCCGCCTATGCCGGCAAACGATAACTTTGAAAGCACCACACTTCAGATGCAGTGGAACACCATTCATCCACCTTTAGACATGTTCTACAGCCTTGCAAAACGTCCTGGATATCTTAGACTGAAGCTTCGTCCAGAGGTCATGGAAGAAATCTGCACGCCTTCTTTTGTAGGAAGAAGACAACGTCATAAAGAATTTCTGGCTAAAACAGCCATGGAATTTCATCCTGTCACCCCTCAAGAAGAGGCTGGCATTGCCCTAGTACAGGATGACCGCTTCCACTATCTCATGACTGTGAGAAAAAAAGAGGAAAAAACTATTCTGCAATTGTGGAAAACAGAAAACGGCAACCGCACTCTGGTAAAAGAAGAATTATTAAAAACTTACGAAGATACAAAGACCTCACGAATTTATCTCAGCGTGCAGGGACATACCGAAGGCTATAGCTTCTACTATGGCTATACAGAACAGGAAATGATTCCTTTTGTGGCTAACATGGATGGCAGCTTGCTAAGTTCTGTGGTCAATGAGGGCTTCACTGGTGCTTATATTGGTATGTATGCCAGCTCCAACCATACTGCATCTGAAAATCATGCGGATTTTGACTGGTTTAGCTACCAGGGAGAATAGAGACTTTCCGCTTTTCTTTAAACACAAAAAGGGTTCCGTGAACCAGGAGGTGATTCTCCATGATTCCCAGAACCCTTTTTAAAACAGGAATTTAAAAAGCTTCCACAATCTGTTTTATTAAAGTTTCCACATCTGCTTTCTTTACCAGAAAGCTCTGAGTATCATTGATTTTCACTAAATCATAAGTATCGTCATACTCATAATAGGAAACACTGATTTGCGGTGCTGTGTCTTGATTTCTGTTATAGGTCACAGTAAGCAATGCCTGATTTGTCTCTTTTAGCCTTTCTTCCTCTGGCTGCCCTGCCAGCATAACAGAAGACAAGGCCTGATATAAGGTAGTAAAGTCTTCCTTTTCTACTTTCTTTTTTCCAAGCTGATACTCTTGCTTCTGTGCATCAACAGACATCTCATATGTCTTATCTGACATGGAAAGTTCTATACTTTCCACTGTCTCAATGTTCACCAGAACCGGAATTTTCAGGATATAATCATATGGATTCAGTTCATACACACTCTCTAAAAGAACTGTAGGCAGTTTATAAACCTGATTTTCAAAACCTTTCACTGCTGCAAAACGATTACCTTCCCCAGCCTCGTTTCCAAGAATAATTTCTGCCTCCGCATCTGCATACAGGGTACTCTTAGCTTTTTCCTCATCTTGGGTATTGACAAATTCCAAGAAAATACTGGTACTGGAATCCTCAATCCCAGTGTCAATTCCCGCTTCTATCTCTATAGGAGTCTGAAGATTCATCTGGCACAGGATATCGAACAAACCATACATTTCCTCTGTATTCACAGTCATGGTCTCATCATAAGGATTTAAAATTTCCCAGTAATCAAAGTCCATCTTATAGTTTGCCGGCTCCTTGGAAAGATGAAAAATCTCTTCTCCATCCTCTGTAAGCACTACTTTTCGGATTCCATCCTGGATAAAAGCAGGATTTTCTACTGGCTCTGTCTCTGACTTTTCCGGCAGTTTCGATGTTTCTGTCTGTTTACCAGCCTCTGCTTTTTCCTCTGACTGTGTTGTTTTGGCATCCCCGCAGCCCGTAAGCAACAGGGCAGCCAGGCACAGGCAGCCTCCCGCCTGTTTTGCCTTTCCTGTCCATTTCTTCATACTTTCTGTCCTCTCTTTCCTGTCCTTTTGCAGTTTACAGGATTACGGAAACCTCCACCGGAGATTTTCCTGTAAGCCCTTTACTTCTGCTGTCTGGCTGAGATACACCTGCAAACAAGGTAAAGTGTTTGCTATCCACATGGCACTCTCCCTGTTCATCCACTACCATCATAGCTCTGTTTGGAACGGTAAACTTCACAGTCTTACTTTCTCCTGTCTGTAAAGCCACTCTCTTGAAACCGCAAAGGCTGTGATTTCGTACTGCCAAAGGAGAATCCGTATCTTTTATATAAACTTGAACCACTTCTTCTGTTTCTTTGCCATGATTCTCAACTTTTACTTCCAACTCAATATCAGAGTCTGCAGTTACTTGATTTACTACCTTTGCTTCTGTCACCTGTACATTACCATAAGTAAGTCCGTATCCAAATGGGTACAGGGCTTCTTTTTCCATATAACGGTAAGTACGGTTCCTCATAGAGTAATCAGTAAATTCCGGCATTCCTTCCAAGTCTCTGTAGAAAGTAACTGGCAGTTTTCCAGATGGCGACACCTTACCAAACAATAAATCTGCCACTGCTTTTCCACCTCTGGCGCCTGGATACCATGCCAGAAGAATTCCATTACAGTGTTCATCCGCATAGCTTAAATCAATGGCACTTCCTGCCATAAGAACTACAATGGTAGGCTTACCTACAGCTGTTACTTTTTCAATTAATTCTTCCTGAACTTTTGGAAGATGAAGATCTTTCTTATCTCCAGATGCATCGCTGTTTCCGGTATCTCCTTCTTCCCCCTCTAAGGTTTCGTCCAAACCAACACAGATAACCACCACATCACTATGTTCTGCAGTAATCACTGCCTCCGAAATTCTGTCCTGGTTCCATGCAAGATTCTCTACCTTGTCCTTAGATAAATGGCAGCCTTCGGAATACAATACCCGTACCTCATCTCCCACTTCATCCTGAATTCCTTCCAGTACAGTAATATATCTGGATGCAGTTCCATGATAATTTCCAATAAGTGCTGCCCGACTGTTGGCATTTGGTCCTACCACGCCAATGGTTTTCAGCTTGCTTTTATCCAGAGGAAGCACACCGTCATTTTTCAAAAGAACGCTTCCTTTTCTTGCCATATCCACCGCTGCTTCTAGATGTTCCTTACATTCCACTGCTTCATATGGAATTTCGTCATATTCACTGCCATCAAATAGTCCCAGAAGGTATCTGGTGGTAAATAGACGCTCTGCCGCCAGGGTAATTTCTTCTTCAGAAATCAAGCCTTCCTCCACAGCTGCCATGAGATGTAAATATGTATTTCCACAATTCACATCGCAGCCTCTCTTCAACGCCAGGGCTGCAGATTCTCTGGCATTTTTCGTAATTTTATGATTTTCATGGAAATCCTTAATTGCCCAGCAGTCAGAAACATAATGTCCGTCAAACTGCCATTTATCTCTTAATACATCTTCCATTAAATACTTATGTCCGCAACAAGGTTCCCCATTGGTTCGGTTATAAGCCCCCATCACAGACTCTACATCTGCTTCTGTAACCAACGCCTCAAAAGCAGGCAGGTAAGTTTCCCACATATCTTTTTTCGTTGCTTTTGCATCAAATTCATGGCGGATTGCCTCAGGTCCGCTATGTACTGCAAAATGTTTTGCGCAGGCCGCTGCCTTCATCACAGGTCCTTCTCCCTGAAGCCCCTCTACAAATCGCACGCCCAAACGGGAGGTGAGATATGGGTCTTCTCCATAAGTCTCATGACCTCTTCCCCAGCGTGGGTCTCTAAAAATATTTACATTTGGGGACCAGAAAGTTAGACCCTTATAAATATCTCTGTCATGATGCTTGGAATATTCATTGTACTTAGCTCTTCCTTCTGTAGCAATCATATCCCCCACCTTCTGCATAGCATCCTCATCAAAAGCAGCCGCCATACCGATAGCCTGTGGAAACATAGTAGCTACACCAGCTCTGGCTACACCATGCAAAGCCTCGTTCCAGTAATTGTAAGTAGGAACCCCCAGACGCTCCACAGGTGATGCGTCATATTTCAGCTGAGATGCCTTTTCCATTAATGTCATTTTTGACACCAGTTCTTTGGCTTTCTTTCTGGCCTCTGCCCGTTCATTTTTATAGTTCTTCATAATCATCCTCCAAATTACTTATTTTGTTCTTCTATTTTACCATGTTCCTCTTATTATACCTCTCAATAATTGCTCTTTTACTGACAAATCTTGCCTTCCTTCTGAATTTCCTCTCTATATTTTGTAGGTGATTTTCCCGTGTGCTTCTTAAAGGCAAGGGAAAAATAATTAGTATCCCGATACCCCACCATCATGGCAATCTTTCCGGTTTTCAGACTAGTAGTTTCCAGCAGTGATTTTGCTTTTTCAATACGCTTACGTACAATATATTCATTACATCCTTCTTTCGTTACCCTCTTAAATAATCTGGAAAAATAATTGGGTGTAATATAAAGAGATGCGGCAATATTAGCAACCGTAAGCTCTTCTGTTAAATGCTGGGAAATATAATACTTGGCCTGATCAATAATCTCATGAACATTCTCTTCCTTTCCACTTAGCATCTGAGAAAGAAACATTTCCGTAACTTCACATGCCTCTTCTGCTGAGGCAGAAACAAGACTTTTTGACAATGCTTCCAGTTTGCCTGATTCCATTTCTCCTGAATCCCCTGTATAGGAAAAATACATTGCTGTAGCAATCTCGAAACAAAGGCGTCGAACTGTCTGCTGTGACAAATTATAAGACTGGGTTGCCTTACAAAAGGTATGAAAAGCCTTCATTACATACTCTGGATTGCCAATATTGCCACACATAATTCCTTTCAGTTCTGTAAAAATATCTCTGAAAATATCATTCTTCTTCTTAGCCCCAAAAGTCTGTATAATATCCTGTATTCCTTCTTTTTCTGTATTCAGCAGATACTTCGCATCATTATAGGAAATGTACAGGCTTTCCATGTCTTCTGCAATACTTCCAATCACTATTTTGGGATTTGTATCAAACTCATCTTTTAAAATATCAGAAAGCTCCTCTGTTTTCTCTAAAACCGAATCATTCTCTTCTTTTAAGAAATATACCACTGCAATGGTTCCATCATCATCCGAGAAGGTCACACCATCCTCTTGAGCGTCCACTACACTCATACACACGTTTTTCACAGACATCGCTCTGAAATTTTCTTCCGGCGGCTGCTGAGACATATAAAGTGTAGGCACAATAAGTACCATCTGCAAATCTCCTTGAATGTCAATCTGATATGTACTTCTCAACCGTTCCAAAAGTGCGGGCATTTCTCCTCTCTTGTGGATTAAATCCCTCATGGTTTTCTCTAACTGAGTCTGCTCAGCTGTCCCCTGGGTACGTTGTAAAATCAGAGAGCTCTTTTCTTCTGCTTTTGCAGCTTCCAGATATGCAACCTGTTCCCTTACTGCTCTTGTCAGGTCTTCTTCATCCACAGGTTTTAAAAAGAAATCCTGTACCTGAAGTCGCAGGCTCTGTCTTGCATATTCAAAACTATCATAGCCTGTAAGCACCAGAACCCGCAATTGCGGCTGCCTTTTTCTGGCAGCTTCAATTAACTGCAATCCTGTCATCTCAGACATCTGAATATCCGTAATCATAATCTCAGGCTCATATTCTTCAATAATTTCAAGAGCTTCCCTTGCGCTAGCTGCTGTAAACACCTCCTGAATACCAAGGGATTCCCAGTCTATGACTTTCTTGATTCCCATGCGTATCATTTTTTCGTCATCCACCACTAAGATTTTATACATTGATTATATCTCCTTGCAAGATTCCAGGTTCCACATTTGTCACATAAGGAAGGGTAATTTCTACAGTCACCCCTCCGAATTCATTTTTCACATAATGAAGACCGTATTCTTTTCCGTACAGTAATTCAATTCTCTTATTCACGTTTCTCACACCATAACCAAAGCCTTCATCATATTCTGACAAGTGCTGATTCATCTCTGCAATCTGCTCCTTTGTCATACCCGTACCAGTATCCGCAATCAAAATCTGTACGGTTTCCCCTTTACGCACTGCACTTAAAGAAATACTTCCCTGTTTTCCTTCTTTAATTTTGATACCATGGTAAATAGAATTTTCTACCAAAGGCTGTATGGTTAGTTTCGGTATCATAGCATCTTTACAGTTTTCCTCCACCTGAATACTGCTTCCTATAATATTGTCATACCGCATGTTCTGTATAATCAGATAATTCTGTACGTGTTCCACTTCCATTTTCAGAGGAATCACGTCATGCCCCTTACTGAGACATATCCGATAATACCTGGCAAGTGCTTTTACCAAAATAGAAATTTCCTGATTTCCATCTGCCACTGCCTGCCAGTGGATACAATCTAGGGTATTATAAAGAAAATGAGGCTGAATCTGGGATTGCAGGGAATTAAAACGTATCTGTTCAATCTGATGCTGTTCCAGTTTCACCTGCTGCATAAGAACCAGAATCTCCTCCATCATGGAGTTAAATCCTGTTGCCAGCTTCACGAAATCTTCCCCCATATGTTCCTCATCAATTCTTGCAGTCAGAGAACCGGCAGCCACGTCATCCATTTTTTGTACCACATTGTCCAGAGGTTTATAAATTTTCCGAATCACCTGCTTCACAATATTTAAACTGATTGCCACCAGAGCCACTAATACCAGTGTCATAAGCCCAATAGTTCGTATACTTGGCTTATACAATTCACTGGAAGAAATACTGCTGACAATGTAATAGTCCCAGTTGGATACCTTCTGATAAATGTAAAGCCTCCCATCCTGATTAAAGCTCCCCTGCATACCATTCAGCTGATTTGCATATCTGGCATCTGTGCCTATTTCGTCCATCTGTCTGGCAGCCACAATCATCCCTTCGGTATCTACCAGCGCTGTCATCTGCCCTGAATCCTCCTGCTCCTTTAAAACCTGTTCCAGAAGAGAACTGGAAAAGCTCATGCAAAGCAAACCTCTTTCCGAGGAAATAGCCTGCACATTATAAACAGGAAAGTATACGTTTAAGGTGTATTTTTTTCCTTTAAAATACGCATTGGTAAAACCAGCCTTTATGGCGCCTTTTTGTACATTTTTTGCCTTTTGGTAATCTTTTCTGTAGGTTTTTTGAAAATCCGTCTCTACCAGACCGCTTTTCCCTCTATACAGGTAATCATCCATCTGATAGCTCACTACTGCAATAAAATTCATGTCTGAATGCATATTTTGACAGCTTGACATCACATTTTTGGCTTCCATAGCAACCAGAGAATAATTTTTATCCTGCTTACTGTTACATTCCAAGTAACGCTGAATGGAATTATCCAAAACCATTGCAACAGCCAAAGATTTATACCTCTCCAATGTGCTTTGAAAGTTTTCTGCCATAGTATCATTCTTTGCCTGCAGCATCTCTTCTGTTTTACTCTTTAACGATGTAACCGAAGATACGGTTGATACCACAAAAAAAATCAGAGTTGTAATGATTAATGCAATGGTAATCAATGCCTGCATTTTCCGGTCAAATTTCCAACAACTGATTTTTTCTCTCCATTTCTCCATAATTTTCTCCTGTCCTGCCTGAATTGATGTCTCAATTTATGGTACAATGTCATAAATTATATTATATCAGAAAAGGCCATCACATAAAACAGAAAATTTCATGCAACAGCCTCTTCCCATAGAATTTTTTGTCAACCTTTCACAGCTCCTGCAGTCATACCTTTTACCAATTTGTCCTGGAAAATAATAAACAAAACAATCATTGGCAACAATGATAAAGTAAGAACTGCCATAATCATTGGGGTATTCATGGAATACTGTCCCTGGAATTCCCAGATTGCCAAAGGCAATGTACGGTTTGCAGAGGACTGGGTCAATGTGTACGCAAAAGAAAACTCATTCCACATATTCACACCATTGTAAATAGCCAGTGTGGCCAAACCAGGTTTTGCCAAAGGTAAAATCATAGCAAAAAACATTTTAATCTTTCCACATCCATCAATTTCTGCAGATTCTTCAATTTCTCTTGGAATCTCTTTCATAAAACTGGTAAGAATGAAAACAGAAATTGGAACTGCAAATGCAACATAAGGACCAATAAGCGCCCAAATACTATCATATAATCCTGTAGATTTTGCCATTTTAAAAACAGGAATTAAGGTAATATGAACTGGTATGGACATGCAGGCCACAATGGCAGCATAAATGGTTCCTGACATTTTAAATTTAAATCTTGCCAAAGGATAGGAGGCACAGGCTGCAATGAACAGTAATAAAGTCAAAGATATTGCCAATACAATGACACTGTTCATGAAATATGTAGTAAATCCTCCTGTGAGAACTTCTTTATAGTTGTCTATATAGAAAGTATCTGGTAATGAAAATACGCCCTTTACCAACATTTCAAACTTTTCTTTAAAGGAGTTTAAAACCATAAAAATAAATGGCAGACAAGAAATAATCAAATAAGCAGTTGCCAACACAAAAGCAACGGTCCAACATATCACACTTTTTCTCTTATTTTTCTTAATGCTATCCATATTCCTATGCTTCCTCCTTTCCTTTTAATAATTTCATGGTAATCAGAGACACCATAGAAATCAAAATAAACATACCACCTGCTACTGCAGACCCATAACCCATGTTAAAGTTTTTAAAGGACTGCTTATACATATAAGTTGCCATCAACTCTGTGGAAGTACCTGGACCTCCTCCTGTCATAACATAAATCAAGTCGAAATATTTCAGAGAACCAACCATGGAAAGAATGGCAGCGCTCTTCATAGAGGGAACCAAAAGCGGCAGTGCGATTCTCCAGAAATATTGCCCTCTGGTAGCGCCATCAATTCTGGCCGCCTCAAAAACATCATAAGGAATATTGGTGAAAGCTGCCATAAAATATACCATATAAAATGGTGTAAACTGCCAACAAATAACAATGATAACGGTAAGTAACGCTGTCTTAGGATTGCCCAGAAGGTCAACATTTCCCCCTCCAAACCATCCTGAAATGGTGCTGACAATTCCACCATTTGTTGCCAGTGCATAGGTAAAAAGAAAACCGATTGCTACAGATGACATCAGTAATGGAACAAACCATATTACTTTAAATACAGTGAGTTTCTTGCCTCCAAAGTCAAGAAATGTAGCTAATGCCAAACCAATAGGAATCTGAATCACAATGGAAAGAACCATAATCACCAGATTGTTGCGAAAAGCGATCCAGAAACTTTTGTCTGTTAATAATGTCTTCCAGTTTTCAAAGCCAATGAGTTTTTTTGCTGAAGAAATTCCATTCCACTGATAACCGCTGGTAATAAATGTATCAATAATTGGATAAAGTATAAATACAAGCAGTAAAATGGTTACCGGCGCCAAAAATAAGGCTGCCACTTTTCTTGTGTTTCTCCGCCTCATCTCTAACAGAGAAATACTTTTTTCCTTCATCTTGAGACCCTCCTTTTGTTACTTTTGTTAAGAAAAGGCCCTGCTGCCAGAGCCCTTCCTTTCTCCCTATTTCTATTCTGCTTTGCTTGCCAGATAGTCATCCATAGCTTTCTGCATAGATTCCTGTGCTTCTTGTGGAGTCATAGTCAGTCCAAATACTTCCTGCAATCCATCTAAGTGCGCTGTAGATACTGCTGGTGGCAGATACTGGTCATACCACAACTGGATTTCAGAAGCATTGTTTGCTGCTTCTACTACTTCTTTTGTAATAGGGTCTGTCAGTTTATCTTCAATGCCTACAACCGGAGGAATTTTTCCATTTTCTACTTCAAAATCAATCACTTCGTCTGATAAGTGTGCTTCTGCACATTCAAAAGCTGCTTCTAACTTCTCGCCTTCACAGTTAAATACAATAAACTGATCACCAACCGTACCAATCATAATGGATGAATCTGCTGAAGATTCTTCGATTGCCGGGAATGGGAACCAACCAATTTTTTCATAGAACTCTTTGCTGTCTGTTGCAAAAGTACCTGTATACCAGGAGCCGCACAGAAGCATACCTGCTGTTTCCTGATACATAAGCTGTTTTGCCTGTCCATCATCTTCACTTAAGGAGTTTACACCGTCTGGGAAATATCCGTTTTTCACCCATTCCTGAATCTTTTCACCGGCTTTAATGAAACTTTCTTCTGTGAATTTTCCTTCTCCGGCAACTGCTTTCTGGAATGGTTCCAGTCCGCCGTAACGTGCTGCCAGGTTCATGTAGTACATACTTCCTGTCCATTTAGAACTGTTCGCAAGGGCAAATGGAGTAATCTTGTTTTCTTTTAACGTATCGCAAATATTCTCTAATTCTGTTAAAGTTTTTGGTTCTTTTAATCCATACTTATCAAACATTTCCTTATTATAAAAAATACCGGACATAGAAACGTTCTGATAAGGTACTGCATAAATTTTACCATTGTATGTAGCCTGTCCAACTGCTGATTCCATTAACTTATCTTTGATTTCAGAGTTATTAAATAAATCATCAATTGGCTGTCCGAATCCAGAATCGATGTATTCATACATAGGACCACCGGACCAGCAGGAATACATATCTGGACATTCTCCTGAGCTCATAGCAACTACCAGTTTTTCTTTGTAAGTATCATTCTGCGTCGGCACTACGGTTACTGTATAACCAGATTTTGTCTCCGAATTAAATTTATCTACTGCTTTTGCAATTACGTCCTTGTCCGGACTCTCTGTACCAATGTTCCAGTACACGATTTCCTTATCGCCGCCTTTTGCGTCACCGCCGCTTTTTCCTTTATCTCCGCCTCCACCACAGGCTGCTAAAGATGCTGCCATAAGGACACTCATGGAAAGTGCTGTTAATTTTGCCGTTCTTTTCTTCATATTCGTCTTCCTCCTTAATCTTTTTCAAACCTTTGTACAACTTTGGTTCATTTGATAGGTTTATCTTACCATTTCCTGTGCAATCTGCCCATTTAATAAAATGTCCAGATTCTATAAATTTCTTACCTATTGATTTCTATTGTATAAAATTACACAAACTATCAAAAATAGCTTGACTTTACATTTACTGTAGATTTTATCATGTATTTTGTACAAAAAACATTTACATTAAGGAGGTTTTTATGAACGGTCAATCTGTAGCAAATGCATATGAAAAGCCTGTTACACTAAAAAATATTCTCAGATTCGCACTGCCTACTATTGCTATGTCTCTGTTTATGTCCTTTTACACCATGGTAGACGGATTATTCGTTTCCAATCTCATTGGTACAAATGCTTTATCTGCTATTAATTTAACAGCTCCTGTTATTTCTCTGGTAACTGCTGTCTCTACCATGCTGGCAACAGGCGGCAGCGCTGTGATTATGAAAAAAATGGGAGAAGGAAAGGAAAAGGAAGCTCAGGAAGATTTTACATCTCTGATTCTGATAAATGTGGCGGTAGGAATTCTCATGTGTCTGATGGGATATGCTTGTATAGATTTTATTTTTTCTCGCATGGAATTATCTGCAGCTGTAACGGCGTACTGCATTGATTATCTTGAAAACTATTTGTTATTTACGGTTCCTATTCTGTTAATGAACAATTTTTCCCTGTATCTGATTGCCTGTGGAAAATCCACCCTATCTTTTCTCTGTTCTGTAGGCGGGGGAATTACCAACATTGTTCTGGATTACGTTTTCATCCACGTTCTTGCAATGGGAACCGGAGGCGCTGCCATTGCTACTGGACTAGGATATTCTGTAACTGCAGTAGTAGGTTTTATAGTCTTCTGTAAACCAAAGTGTTTACTGCATTTTCAAAAACCTGTTTGGAGATTTTCTGTATTAAAAAAAGCTGCTTCTAATGGCTGCTCTGAAATGGCTACGGCTTTAGTGACTGGAATCACCACCTTACTTTTTAATTGGAGTATGCTGAAATACGTAGGGGAAGATGGTGTGGCTGCCATTACTATTATTATGTATGTTCTTATGTTTGTTAGCTCTATGTTCAGTGGCTATTCCTACGGAGTTGCTCCGATGATAAGCTACTACTATGGTGCCAAGGATCATGCCCGATTAAAAAAATTAGTACGCACAAGTCTAGCTGTTATTCTGGTAATTTCTCTGGTATCTGTTGCAGTTTCCATAGGCATTACCAAACCTCTGGTAAGTATTTTCACCAGACCAGACAATCCTGTATACCAACTCGCTGTCACAGGAAACCGTCTTTGCAGTATTGCTCTGTTTTTTATTGGTTTTAATATTTTCTCCAGTGGCTTATTTACAGCATTAAATAATGGCGTGGTCTCTGCTATCTTAGCTTTTTCCAGGTCTTTCGTATTTATGATTATTTGCCTTTTGCTTCTGCCTGCCATTTTAGGCGTTACCGGAATTTGGCTAGCTAATCCACTGGCCGAAGCTATGGCAATCTTACTGGCAACTATCATGTTTTTAAGATATAAAAAAACTTATCACTATTAAGGTTACATAAAAAAGTAAAACTATGGCACAAACATGCTTCCTTTTATTTCTATAGGAAGCTGTCCTCCAGATATGAACATGCCATAGCTTTACTTTTAAGTTTCTTAAATTTATCTATCCCATTTATCACATAAAGAATTAATTTGATCTGCAAATCTTGCCAAATCCTTATTTGCTCCGCCTTCATTATTGCGAATTACTGTCATTAAACGCTGTCCTGCTGCCAGAAGCCTTGCAAATACACCCGCTGCTTTTCTACTCTTAGCTTTCTGCTCTGCACGTTTTACCACAATTCCTACGGTCTGTTTCACCACTTCGTTGGTAAGCAAATCTACCTCTGTTCCACTGTAGGGAGCCAATGCACAGTACCCTAATTCATCTTCCAGACGCTTTGCAAAAATATCACAAACCTGATCATCACCATGAGCCACAAACACCCGCTTAGGTTTTTCTTTAAACGCTGACGCCCACTTCATAAGCCCCTGATTGTCTGCATGACCGCTGATACCAGGAAGCCTGATAATCTCAGCATTTACATGAACATCTTCTCCGAAAATCCTGACATCCTGAGCGCCTTCTACCAAGGCTCTCCCAAGAGTTCCAACCGCCTGATATCCCACAAATAAAATTGTACTTTCACTTCTCCAAAGGTTGTGCTTTAAATGATGTTTAATTCGTCCTGCATCGCACATACCACTGGCAGAAAGTATTACCTTGGGTTTATCATCAAAATTAATGGCTCTGGATTCATCACTGGTGATGGATAGCCGTAATCCTGGGAATGTAATGGGATTAATTCCTTTTTCAATGAGTTCCATGGCTTCTTCATCATAACATTCTGTATAATGTTCTTTAAAAATACTGGTTGCCTGTACTGCCAACGGACTATCCACAAACACTTCAAATCCTGGAAACTCTGGAAGCAAATGATCTTCCTTAATTTTTCTCAGAAAATACAGCATTTCCTGTGTACGTCCTACTGCAAAAGAAGGAATTACCACATTTCCTCCTCTTAAAAATGTCTTTCTAATGACTTTGGTAAGCTCCTCCACATACAGCGGCTTTTCTCCATGGCTTCTGTCTCCATAAGTGGATTCCATCACTACATAATCCGCACTCTCAATATATGTAGGATCCTTTATCAGCGGTTGATCGAGATTTCCAATATCCCCAGAAAATACAATCTTACGTTCTTCCCCATCCTCAGTAATCCAAAGCTCAATACTGGCAGAGCCAAGTAAATGTCCTGCATCTACAAAACGGACTCTGATTCCTTCTGCCAGTTCAATCACTTTGTTATACTCACATTCTGCAAACAATTGAATGGAGCCCAGGGCATCTTCCATGGTGTATGCCGGTACAAATTCCGGCTGTCCATTCCTTCTGCCCTTCCGGTTTCTCCATTCAGCTTCAAACATCTGAATATGAGCGCTGTCGCGGAGCATAATGTCACATAAATCACAAGTTGCAGAGGTTGCATAAATGGGACCACGGAAACCTTTAGCATAAGCTAGAGGAAAGTTGCCTGAATGGTCAATATGGGCATGGGTCAAAAGTGCAAAGTCCACATCTGACAGAGCCACCGGAATATCCTGATTTTCATACTGATCTGGCCCTTGTTCCATACCACAGTCAACAATAAACTTCTTACCTGCCGCTTCCAAATAATAACAGCTTCCCGTTACCTCATGAGCAGCACCTATAAACGTCAACTTCATAAAGAAAACCCCCTTTGCTGTATAATAAATGTCATACTAATATTATACAACACATAAGGGGGTTTTGATAGGGGGATGAAGATTAAATTTGTGTGGGAAAATAAAAATTAGTCTATCCAGATTCCATCAGTAACTGGAGACTTGCTTTCGCTTGTACTACCTTTATATGCAACGCATGCCGCCTTTACCCTGTAATAATATCCTTTGGTCACAGACACATTATAACTTTTAGTTAGTAAAGAATGATTATATTTTGTCTCTGAAAAATATTTAACATCCTTCCATGAACCATTAGAATATCTCTGTAACGTGAGTTTTAGCACTAATTTGTCACAGATAACGCCCCCTAAAACTGCACCGGATACATTAACTACTCCATTGCCATTATTGGCAATACTAGCTGTTCCATTATTTAAAATATTTCCTTTTATAAGGTTTTCTAAACTTACAGTAGACTCATTTAAATTGGTTAATTCTGAACCGTCCACTATCTCTCCTAAACTTTGTATATCTGCTGCATAGGTATTGATTCCCATACAAAAAAATAACATTAAACTAAAAATTACACTTATTAATTTTTTATAGTGTCGCATCACTTTCTCCTTAATCTTAGTACATAATTTCTTTTGCTAATTTACTCATTTCTTCTTTATTCATTTTACCTAAAAATTCACAATGCGTATTTTTGTAATTCCATTTTAGGCTATAAGTAGGTTCTGTGTCCTCTTCCTCAAAAATTTCCCATAGTGTACACGTTAAATTTGCAGTCAAGTTACTCTCTATGTCCCCTAAGTGACTACCTGAGTCTTCCTGTGTTATCCTACTAATTTCTTTCTCATTGACAAAAATACTCAAATATAAAATTTGTTCTCCATACGCATATCTTACAAACGCATGTTGTGCATCTACATCTAGAATATAGTCTAAATACTCCATCCCACCAGGACTATAAAAAAATCTAGGCATCTTTATATTAAATGTATTTTCGATATCCTGATATGCTTGTACCTCTGTCCTGTCACTTTCCAAAACTTCTACATTATTAAGTTTTGTATTCACATCGTTCCCAAACAGCTTATTAACTTCCTGCATAATATATGCCCTATTTGCCTCACTGCTCATGGAAACTCCAAAAATACCAATGACAGCCGCTGCAGCCACGGCTGACCACTTCATCACCCTTTTCCTGATTGCAATTTTCTTGGTTTTGTACATTTTCTTTTTTGTTTTGCTCTGATTTTTCTGGCTATCCGCCATTGGAATTGTATTTTCTTTTTCTATAATCAGGCCTCTTTCCCTGGCTTTTGCCAAAAGTACCTGAAATTGTTCTTCTGTTGGCTCCCATTCCTCTTTATCCGGAATATCTCGTATCTCTCTTTCAATCAATACTGCTTCTTCCATATCTTCAGGACTGTATTCGCCATTGAAATTCTCGTCATACTGGTCCTGGGCAGAAAGAGTTTGTATTCTGTTATTTTTCTCAGTTATTTTGCCCATGAAACTCCTATCTTTCCTTGACTTTTTCTGACAAGTGTATCATATTATCTTATAGTTACTATTTTGAACAAATCAGGAGGAACACCATGAAACATATCGTACTTACCGGCGGAGGGACTGCCGGACACGTTACCCCAAATATAGCCATGATTCCACGTTTAAAAGAACTGGGATATAAAATTTCCTATATTGGTTCTTATGATGGAATCGAAAAAAAACTAATCGAAGAACTGGACATTCCCTATTATGGAATTTCATCCGGTAAACTTAGACGCTATTTCGATGTTAAAAATTTTACTGATCCATTCAAAGTTATGAAAGGTCTTTTTGAAGCTAAAAAATTAATGAAACAGTTAAAACCTGACGTTGTCTTTTCCAAAGGAGGGTTTGTAACCGTTCCTGTAGTAGTGGCTGCCAGCAGAAAAAAAATCCCCACTTTTATCCACGAATCTGACATGACTCCAGGTCTGGCTAACAAATTATCCATTCCATTTGCCACAAAAGTATGCTGTAACTTTCCAGAAACCGTGTCACATCTCCCAGCAGATAAAGCTGTCCTCACTGGAACACCTATCCGTCAGGAATTATTAACTGGAGATCCTGAAAAGGCTTTGGAATTTACTGGATTTACTCCAGATAAACCTGTGATTCTGGTTATTGGCGGAAGTCTTGGCGCTGTTGCTGTCAATGATGCTGTAAGAGCCATTCTTCCTGAACTTTTAAAAGAATTCCAGGTAATTCACCTTTGTGGAAAGGATAAACTGGATGAAAGTTTAAAAAACACACAAGGATATGTCCAATATGAATATATCAAAAAAGAACTGGCTGATTTATTTGCTCTGTCCAGTATTGTAATCTCCCGTGCAGGCGCAAACGCAATCTGCGAATTAAGCGCCCTGAATAAGCCCAATCTTCTGATTCCTCTTTCTGCTCGTGCCAGCCGAGGTGACCAAATTCTAAATGCTCGTTCCTTTGAACGTCTTGGCTATAGTAAGGTACTGGAAGAGGAAGAAATTACAAACGACATTCTTCTGGATGCTATTCACGATTTATATGAAAATCGTGAAACATACATCACTGCTATGTCTTCCAGCAAACACAAGGATTCTATTGAACAGATTGTACAGCTATTTGAAGAGGCTGTAAGCAAATAATCTTAATAGCTATAAATCTTTAAACTTGTCTTTATAATGCTTTTGAATCCAAACTCTTATCCTGTGCTTCTTGGCTCTCAAACTTTCTACTGAGATGCCAAGAGCACGTGCGATATCTTCTGATTTCTCATCTCTTAAAATACCTCTTTTCAGGATTTCATACCAATCTGTATTCTTTATTTTAAACTCAGCCAGTAACTTATCTGCAAGCTCCCAAAACTCCAGCTTACGCATAATTTCCTCTTCCATGGTAATTTCTGCATAGTTTCTGTTGGATATCCAGACGCTGTTGCTGTCTTTTAAATTTTCTTCTGTTTCCAAAATAGATGCTGTTACTTCATGCACCTGATATGATTTTCTACAAAAATCAATAGCCTTTCTTTTTGCGGTTACAATCAGCCACTGTTTATAATACTCTTCCTTTAAGGTATCTTCCTTCTCACAAAATGAAAGAAACACTTCCTGGCAGATATCCTCTGAAAAGTCAGCATCATTTAATACGCTATATATAACCTTTCTCACTAATTGATAATAATTTTGATAGATTGTACGGAACTTGTCTTCTGTCATTTTTTCATCCAACTTTTATTCCATAAGAAATTTTTCTAATATTTCGTCTCTATCCTCTGAAGTCAATGTTCCAGGAGTCCAGGTAATTCCTGCTTGATCTCCCGCTGTTCTTGGTATCAAATGCATATGAAAATGAAATACCGTCTGTCCTGCTGCTTCACCATTGTTCTGCACAATGTTATAGCCATCACATTTTAGAATATCTTTCATTTTCGTTACAATTTTCTTTGCCAAAACCATAGCATGCGCTGCCGTCTCATCTGGCAGCTCGTAAATATTTGCATAGTGAGCTTTTGGCAAAATCAGAGCATGTCCTTTGTTTGCAGGGCCCAAATCCAGAATAACTCTGAATTCCTCATCCTCATACAGAGTGGCCGAAGGGATTTCTCCCTTTGCAATCTTACAAAATATACAATTTTCCATTTTTCTATTTCTCCTTTCATTTATATATCCGAAATTAACAAAGCAAATGTTACGCAAACTTTTGTCGAATTTTGACATTTTTTGTAAAAATCTTTTATTTGATATTTAAAATCAACAGTGTTACACTATCAAATGGAAAAGGGAGGATATTATGGCAATACAAACCAATCAATCAAATACTTTAACATCGTCAGAACAAAATTCAGATTATAAAGCACTTTACGAAGATTTATTATCTCAACATCAAATGATACTATCGCTTATTTCACATGAAGTCCGCAATCCTGTAACCTTAATCAATAGTTTTCTACAATTACTGGAATCTCATCACCCTGAACTTTCCCAGGATTATTATTGGCTCAAAGTCATGGAAAACATGGACTTTCTGAAATATCTGTTGGAGGAATTTTCGGAATTTAACAATTCAAAGACTCTTCGCACACAAGAATTAGATTTAGCACAAGTTTTCCGTGAAACTATTGAATCTGCTGTTCCGTCTATGCAATCCCAAAATATCACCATCACCTTGAATATGGAATCTGATATTCCGACACTAAAGGCAGATAAAATAAAATTAAAACAACTTATTTTGAATCTCCTTAGAAATGCAGGAGAAGCTATTTCAAATCAGGGTACGATTGCCTGTTCACTGAGATACGAAAGAAATAACATTCTTATGTCTATTCAGGACAGTGGTTCCGGAATTCCAGAAGAATATAAAGAAAATTTATTTGTCCCATTCGTTACACACAAACAAGAGGGAACTGGTCTTGGACTTGCAATTTGTAAACGAATTGCTGAAGCCCACCAGGGAAGTATTTCCTATTATTCCCAACCTGGAAAGGGTACAAAATTCACAGTACTTCTGCCTGTGAAATAATTTCCTCAATACCGTGTTCTTGGCTTACGGTATAGCAAGATTCCAAGAAACAAACCGCAAATCAACCCGCCAAAATGCGCCGCATTGTCAATTCCCACACTGGTGACACCGTGATAAAGACTTAAAGCAGCCATGAGCACTAACTGTCGGACTGTAAAGTTTTCTATCCGTCCTTTATTTACCAAAACTACATAAATCAACGCACCAATCACAGCAAATACAGCTCCTGATGCTCCTGCGGAAACCACCTCTTGTCCTTGTTTTAGTTCTACAAATAGGGACAGGAGATTGGCTCCCACACCTCCTGCCATATAGACAAAGGCATATTTCCATCTACCTAAATTTCGCTCCAGACAGTCCCCAAGAAAAAACAGCACCAACATATTATTCCCAAGATGCTGAATGCCAAAATGCAGGAACATGGATGTAACCAAGCGATAGTATTCTCTTCCCTGTACAATTGCAGGGGCATATGCAGCACCCCATTGGTACATATGGCTAGTAGATAAAGCCGATCCAGTCAACTCTACAGCAAAAAACACTAGAAGGTTTGCCAAAATTAAGAAGGTATTCACAGGAACACGTTTTCTATTTCTAACAAACCGTTGAAAATCACTTTCTCTTCGATATTCGTATGGATTCATGCGTTCCCCTCTTTAAAAGTTTTGTTTATTTAATGTGTTAATATTATAAAACTTTTTATTTCTTATTGCAACCCATAGCCTGTCTCTCTTAGTTCTTTTATACATACATATCGAAATTTTTTCTGTGCAAAAACAAGAATATCGCCATTCTTCAACTCATATTCTTCCTCTGGATTTATCCATACTTCATTTAGCATTGTCCCATTTCTGGAATTTAAATCTATCAAAAAGTCTTTCCCTTCCCTGTGAATAATTTTTCCATGCATTCTGCTGACTGTTGGAATTTCCAGACAAATATCTACATTTTCTCTCCACTTCCCTATAATTGTAATCTCTTTTTCTAATGCAAATTTTTTAGGAATCTCCCATTCTAATTCCTCTAAATATGCCCTCGGCATCCTAGTTTTTTGTAACAAAACTGTGGTTCCTGTTTCCTGCTCTGTCTCCTGCATCAATACTTCTTCGTTCTCTTCACACATTCTTAATACAGAAGGAGGCTTCTTTTCCTCTTGTTTTTTCTTCCAAAAGAAACACCAACACCCAATACCTCCAAGTATTCCTGCAATTCCCAAAATACCTATCAGAAGATAAACACTGCCATATCTCCACCAATTTCGTACCAAAAGGAATATCACCGCTCCCATCACTATGATGAAAACTGGCCACAATTTCCCAAGGATACCTTCTGTTTCTTCCTCCTCTTCTTTATAAAAATCATCTAAAATCTTTTGTCTTTCCTGCTGATCCTCCACATCATAATTTTTTTCCTCCCCCTCATACTCTTCTGTTTTTGTATTCATGTGTTCCTTCAAAAAGTCCATCTTTAGATTCGATTCCATAGATTCTTTGTACACTCCATAGCCAAGTGTTACTGCTTGTTTATCCGTATGATCAATTTTGGGCAATAAATATTCCGTTAATTGTCTGAACTCCATCTCAATATTACCATGTATGCAAGGAATCCAAACAAAACAGTACCTATGCTCTCCTTTATCCTGAAAAATACAAGAAGGCTGCAAAAGTAAAAAGTCACGATTCAGTAAATATTCATCTAATTTCTCCATAATGCGGAAAACCCCAAGAAACAGTTCTTCCAACTCCTTATAACCAAATTTTCTCTTTTCAAATAAATTCTGCAGACTTTGACAACCTGTAATTTCATAATAGAAAAATTCTTCTCCATTTATTTTTTGTACCTTACAGGGAAGAAGTCCTGGAACCTGATTTTCTAACAGCATACGAATCTGATAATTTTCTTCTATCTGAAGCTCTGTTCCCGCAATTACCATATAATTTTCACTCATACTTCTCTTATACCATATTTCCATCTGCTCCTTCCCTCCTTTGTTCTCACTCTAATCCATTGGCTATTCTTCTTGCTTTTTGCACTTTCTCAATAAATAACACCGGTCTAATTACCTTACTTTTTACCACAGCTTTTCTTCGCCAGCTAAGATTTTGAAAAGGCAACTTTAGCTTCTTATCAAAAGAAACTGTGATTTCCCGTTTACTTCCAGATACTGTATAAGCATTCTCCCTAACTCCTGATGTTTCTCTTGCCTTCTGTACACCATCTGTTTTCCTGACAACTGCCATAGTACTGCCATAAACAGCAGTTTCACATGCTCCTGCTGTGTCCCACACTCTTTCATAGCTTCCTAATAAAAGTAAAAGGGATGCAAATAATATCAAGATCCACACTCCACTAATCATAGCCATTTCTATGGTATAACTTCCCTTTATCTTACATTCCATAATGCTGTACCTGCCATTCCCAAAAGCAAAAATGGAACAAATGCAATTTGACTGTTTCTGCTCCTCTTCCTTATTACTACCAAGTAAACCGCCACCCCAAACACACCAAATAATGCAATTCCAAGAATCCCCAGTATTTCCCAAAATCCCATAGAAAACCCTAAAATCAAGGTCAGATACCCATCTCCATATCCAATTGCTTCCTGGGATAATTTCCCCATAATCAACATCCCGATTCCTGGCAAAATTCCTGTTAGTATTCCTATCATCCACTCCAATATTTCTTTGTGTCCATCTAGAAAGCACCAAATTTCATAAATCACAATTACAATTGCATACAACCAGATTTTCCACAAAGAAATCTGCTTTTCTCTCCAGTCCTCCACACTGCAGATTCCTAACATCCCTATATGAATGAACCATCTTATTATCATACTCCGCCTCCACATCTTTCACAGGCATGAAATGCACCTGTCTCCGATTTTTTTACCATTCTTACAGTTCTTTTAATTCCACCGCAATGAGCATCATTGTGATATGCAGTTCCATTTTGTGTTATGTAAACTCTATTATGTGCCTCGCTATGCCCAATGCAATTTACACAAGGATGAAATCTCTCCCCCTGCTGATTCCTGCCTGTCTGTGCCTGTTCCAGCGAAACCTGAGCTACGGAAAGGTCTAAATGTGTACAGGAAGGCGAGGTATGATAAACACTTTCCCAATCGGTTATATAAACCATATCACAATCTTCACTCTTTCCATATAAAGTCCCATGAAATCCAGTCCAAGCTCTTGCCTGACTCTCCACAACAATTCGGACAGGAAATAATCGGAACAATCCACATGGTACCTGATAAAAAAAAGTTGCTTTCAGCAAAACGATATCCCCTTTATAACCAGAACCAAGTAGTGTAATTCCGTTGACTCCTCCTTGGATGCCAGATAGCTGCTCGGATTCTAAACGTTCCCTGATTTTTCTGGCACCATATACAGCACAGACTCCGTCTTGAACTACACCTACTGGGGAATTTTGATCCTCTGGCCCACAATAAGCATACATCCCTAGTTCTTTTGCCCCTTCGCACATTGCTGTCTGAATCAAAGTGGAAATCCGATAAAGATCCAACATTCCTGTAATCATCACTACTGCCAGGAAGAAAAAGGGCAGAACAAACGCACATTCCACAGTAAGACTGGCCTTTTGCTGAAGAGAGTTTTCCTCCTTGTACATTCTTTCTAACTTCCTGTGTCTCATTTCTTTCTGCCCCTCTTTCTACATGTCATAAGTATACATACGCTCTGCTTGCCATGTCTTTCCCTCTGAATCTTGTATCTGAAACACAAAGGAAACAGCATCTACACAGGCATCCATGGAAAAATTTTCCTTTCCGTCTGCCTGCTGTATATTTAATTCTATGATATCCATTGCTCTCATAACCGCTTTTTCCTTGGCATGCATAGAAAATAAAATCCGCAAATAATCTTCATAGGAAAATCCATAACTTCCACTGTCTGACTGACTGGCACTCAGATTACTCAGTTGGGTTTTCCAGGAATTGTTATCTTTTACCAGTGGGATTTTTCCACCTGAAAGCAATATTTTTACATCTTCCAGACTTTCCACATAAGCCCAACCAGCGGCCAAGATAGCCTGAACCAAAGCCATTCCTTCTGGAATTAAGGTCAAAAAGGACAGTGCAGCAGCACAAGCTTCCAGTTCTGCTCTTCTTTGTCCATTTGTATACAAATAAGCAATATTAGACACTTCCCTTATGAGTAATAAGCGGTTTGCTACATAAGAAAGATTACTTTTATCAGAATCTTTTCCACCCAAAATATATTCCACCTCATAATCAAGCAAACCATGGGTATCACCATCTGTATAGCTGCTCATATGCTCCATAATGTATTCCTGAACCCAAAGTTTATCTAACGCTGAACTATCTTGCATTAGTTCCGGCAAGTTTCCCATACCGGTCTGCAAAACTCGATTAGAAACTACACTTTCAGTCTCTATTTCCTTCTCAGACACCAAAGCTCCTGTTGGCAGTACCATTCCAAGAAAGCCATTATTTTTTATATTTGTAATAATATCCAAAGGATTATTACTCTCTGAGATTTCATCCATAGGCTCTGTTCCCTCTGGAATTGTCTCAGAAATCCCCCCTTCTTGTATTGCTTCCTGATTTTTCATAATATCCGAAGCCTGTGATAACATATCTTTGACACGCTCAATACCTGCAACTCCCAAATTCCCCTTCATATAGCGAATCATTTGTTGTTCTACAGCTTTTCCTCTATTGTCAGAAGCAAGTCGAACACCGTCCACACCACTGGCAAGAATTCTACATCTGGTAAGACCAGATGACAGCACAGGATTCATATAATGTTCTATCTGGTTCACCATCTGCCCCGTATTCAAAGTTCTCTGTCCATATCCACCATCCAAAAAAAACAGATGATATGATTCCAATAGTTTCTGGTCATATTCTGAAAAAAGTGAGTACAACCCCGTATCAATTCCATTAACCGCCTGCGCTCTTGCACAAGCTATTCTGGAGGCTTGCAGCCCTGCTGCCACCAAAGACAGCAGGACTAACATCATGAGACTCATAGCAACCGTCATACTTCCTGTTTTTTTCAACCTTTCACCGCCTATACACTATTACTCTGTTTGGTAATCTTCGACAAGATATTCTTTACAAGACTGGTAAGCTGTTCTTTGAAAATCAATACCAGACCAATTAACACCACCAAAATCAAAATAATCTCCACAACACCTACTGCATCTTCTTCCTGCCAAAATTCTTTCCACAATTTCATCTCTACTCCTCCTTCTATTCTCCATGTTTTTCCTTACATAAAATTTAAAAAAGCAGGTACCATAAGAATAATCAATACTACAATTAACTGCATTACCATAGGGAGCAATAGCTTAACTCCAGCTTCCTCCCCCTGTACTTTGGCATTTCGCTTTCTTTCTTCTGTAACAGAGGCTGCTTCCCGCTCCAACAATTCCAACAAATTCTCATTTCCCTTTCTCAGATTTTGAACCAGAAGCACAGAAAGCATCTTATACTGAGGAAGTCCAAAACGCCTTCCCATTCGCTCATAAGCCTCTGCCTCATACACACCTCCTTCCATTTCTTTACAAGTTTTTACCACCTCCTCATATGCAGCCCGCTCGCCTAACCGATATTTGTCTCTATTTCTTAAATAACCGTCTGCCAATTTTTCCATTGCCTTGCGAATAGAAAAACCTGCCCTTAAAAATAACACTAATTTCTCTACGATATCTGGATAGTCTCTCTGCATTTCCTTTTTCCGTAGTTCTTCTCTTTGCTTCTCTTTTTCTCTTGCTAAAGGAAATATCCCAATACCTAAAACCAAGGACAACGCACAAATTAGAAGTCCTGTATGTTCCTTCTCCACTTCATAATGCATATGCTCTCCCTCCAAAGTTGCCGGAAGAAGAAATTTTTTCTCCTCGCCCTTGCTTAGTTCCTCTGCCTGTATCTGAATCTTTTTAGCAAGCTCTTGTTCCTCATTTAAAGCAATGGGATATACGGTTACTGTTTTTTGCCAGACTTCTTCCTGTTCTCCAAGCGAAATACCACAAAACACCTTTACCTTTTCCCCTTGTCCATCCACTGCATCACCTATCTTCCCTTCCCAGTTTAAAACCTGGGGATTCTCTGTACTCCAGGATAACTGTACTGGATTGTCTTTGATTTCCTCTGGAAATTCCACATGATTGTGAATCTCTCCTGTTTTCCTAGTTTCCTCCTGAAACCATTGTTCCAAATATTCCATGGCTTCCTGTAAAAATTGCTTTTTCTTCTCTTCCCCATAAGTTTCCTCCTCTACATAAATAGAAATTTCCTGTTCTTTGTTTCCTCTCTGTACTTTTAAATTCTGTTCATAGGCTCCTTCCCCATAAGGATTTCGCAGCAAATATTTTGTCTCTGTATTCTGACTTTCCTGTATAGCAACTCCAATTCCAAACAAGTTTCCCAACAAAATCACAGCGGCTGCCATATACACCTCTTTTCCTGGTTTTTGTCCTTTTTTAAACTTCAATCTCTGTCAACCTCACTCCCCAGAAGAACGCAAACAGATAGATTGCCAAACATAAAGTCATTACACAAACACCTGCTGCTGTGTCATAGAGCACATCCAGAAACCCAGGAGAAGTAAGGCGCATATACAGAATAATCCCCAGAGGAATGATGCTCATAATCCTCTGCTCCATTTTCTTCGATGCCAGTATAGTATCAATTTCTTTTTTTACCTGAATTCGTTCCTCCATAGAACCAATGCATTTTTGCAGAATTTCCTTCATATTCCCTCCCATCTTTTTAGACTGTACTAAAATATCGGAAAAATTTAAAATATCTTCCACTCTGCTTCTTATCCCAAGATCATACAGCAGCTCTTCCAATGGAATACTGTGTTTTAGCTGAATCTCCATATAGGAAAATTCCATGGTCATTTCTGCTGTTTTACCATAAATCCGTTCCAGATCCTTTCTGGTTTCCCGAACTGCATTATCTAAGGAATATCCGGCTGAAATCCCTACCTGCAAAGCGCTCAAGGCTTCTTTAAATTGATAATGGATGCGTTTCTTGCGAAGCTGAATCTGCTGTCTTCTCCTCTGTCTGATATACCAGGCTGCAATAGGCAAAATAAACAAGAATACTGCAGAGCTTTGATAAAACAGATAGTTAATGGTGCAGCACAAGACCACAGACTCTGCTATATACTGCAACCACTGTTTCCATGACAGCTTGTAAACATTATAATCTATCTTTTTTACTGCCTTTTTCATAAAGAAATCCCTGCCTTTCTTAACTTTTCCCTATGTTTTAATTCTCCTGTTTTCTCCAGTTCCTCTCTTCTTTCAAACAGTGGATTTAACAAAATTTCCCCTTCGCACATTCTATCAATCTCACAAATTTCCTGTACTTTCCTACTCTTATCTCGCATCCTTCCAAGGTGAATAAACAAATCAAACCCTGATAAAATCTGTCTCCGGATAACAGGAATAGGAAGTTCAATTCCCATCAGAACCATGGTTTCCAGCCTACTTATCATATCTTTACAGCTATTGGCATGAATGGTAGACAAACTCCCATCATTTCCCACGTTTACAGCCTGAAGAAGTTCTGCGGCCTCCCTTGAACGCACCTCTCCAACAATAATTCTGCTAGGACGCATTCTCAGACAGGTTTTCAACAAATCCCCTATGGTAATTTCCTGCCCCTTTTCAATGTTTGCCTGTCTGCACTCCAGCCTTACCAGATTCGGCAGTCCCTGAAGTTGCAGCTCTGCATTATCTTCAATAGTAATCACACGCTCATCTTCTGGAATATACTGAGACAATGCATTCAGAAATGTTGTTTTCCCTGCACCTGTTCCTCCTCCAATTAAAATGGTGTATCCAGCTTGAATCATTACGCGCAAAAAATCTGCGGCCTCCTTAGAAAGACTTCCCATTTCTAATAGACTTTCCATAGTAATCGGCTCTCTTGGAAATCTACGAATGGTCAGAACTGGACCATCTAAGGCAACTGGGGCAATAACAGCATTAATGCGTTCCCCATTTTTCAACCTTGCATCCACAATAGGCTGCAAAGTATTAATCACTCGGTTACACCGAGATGCCATTTGCTGTATGACATCATCCAGTTTCTCTGGCGAAGAAAAGCTCTTTTCCCATGGTGAAATTTTTCCATTGCGCTCAATAAAAATCCTATCCCAGCGATTCACCATAATCTCGGTAATACTCTCATCTTCCAAAAGTTCTTCCAGAACATCCATTTTCCTGACAGACTGAAACAATTCCCTGCGGAGCTGTTCTCTCCTGGATATGGGAAGATAAGCACTCCTACAATAATCTTCCATCAAAACATCAATTTGTTCCAAAACCCCCTCATCTGTTTCCTCCCAGGTATCTTCCAACTGCTCCACCAAACGCTTCCTCAAACTCAAAAAATCTTCCCGTTCCTTTCTATCATCCATTCCTCTCCAACATCCTCCTTATAAAACCTCCCCATTTTCCCCAGGCCAAAGTATTTATAAATTCTGTATCTGACAGATTTACACCGCAAGCAGGCAATCTAATTTCTTTTATTCGTTCCTGTTCTATTCTTCCCCACTGTTTTACAAGTTTCCGAAATTGCTCTAATTTACATCTAGCTATCACATCATCCTGAACAGGCACATACACAGTCCTACATATAGCAAGCATCTGAAATATTTGTGCAACACTATCACCCAAATCTAAAATTACCCTTTCGTAATGTCTTCCCTGGCGAATAAAGTCAAAGAGTTTTAACCAGTCCTGATTCCCAATAGCATGAATATCTTCAGGAGAAACTACCGGAGGAATAAAATCCATCTTTCCAATAGATTTTATAAATCCTTGGAGTTCTTCATAAACAAGATTTTCCCTGCACCTAAGGATGTAAAAAAGATCTGTAAGATTTTTTTCATTGTCTAAATCAAATAGATTTTCAAATCCTGAATAGGACTCCATATTAAGGTAAAGCACAGACTTTTCCTCTCCCAAAATTTGTCCTATCGTAAGTGCTAACAAGGTTTTTGCGCTTCTGCCCACAGGAGAATACACTCCAATAAACTCTATATCCTGTTTTGCTACTTCATACAGAACTGGCGCTGTATTTTCTACATAATAGGCCATAACTTCTTGTATCACTGACTCTGCAGACTGATATTTGTAGATACTTTTATGTCCCTCTTCCTGTTCCCTGTTCTCAGTCAGCAGAATCATATTCTCAGTCCCCAGCTCTTTAATCTGTTCATTCACATTGGCTTCTGCAATTAATAAAATCTCTGGTGGATTTTTCCCTGCATAAGTGCGAAGCTTTTCCACATCTGTAAAAGCCTCTGCCTGAAAAGGCAGCTTTTTTCTACTGTTTAAATACTCTGCAAAATTGCAGGCATATTCTCCCTCTGTATCACACACAGCAATTACATTTTTCTTCAATAAAAACCTCCCGCATACAACATGACACTCAGAAAAACAGGCACCGTAAAATGAAAATTTTCAGCTCTCTTCCCCTTTTTCATATAGGGCCTTTGCTTTCCTGTTTTTACATATTCACAAACATAATGAAAAAAATAGAATCCTCTTTCCTTTAGATTTCCACAAGAAATAAGAAATGCCACAGATAAAATAGCTCCAAGAAAAAAGGAGCAGACTATAAGTTTTAAAATTGCTGTCCAGCCAAGAATTCCGCCAAGTACACAAAACAGCTTAATGTCACCAGCACCTAACATCCGAAATGCAAATAACGGCAGCAATAGAAAAAATGGAAAAATAATCCCAAACACATAAACTACTACCCCGGAAAGCCTTCCTACCTGTATCTGATAAGAAAGTCCTAATGCAAGCCCAATACAAATAAAGCTATTCACTACTTTTTCCATTAAAAAATCCATACAAACAGCAGTTCCTGAAACAGCCAGAACCAGCCATAGCCCTACAGACAAACAACCACCTCTTTCTTCTCTTTTTTCTAAAAACTGGATAATGTGACCGAATGGTCTAAATGAATCATAACGAATTGTTTAAGATGCCTTGATTATACCTGTTCCCACCACCTTTGTAAAGGGAATTTCCATGAAAAAATGCGATTTGGGTATACTATACAAAATTACTGTTTGCATTACTGCTAATTTTCAGTTAAAATAATTAATAGAATCGGAATACACCGTATGGATTAAGGAGTATAGATTATGGGACTCATTGTATTTTTAGGCGACAGCATTACAGACGCAGACAGAAAGAACTCTCCCAATCAATTGGGGTATGGTTATGTAAATATATTTTCTCAGAATTTAAATTGCGAAAAAGGAAACTGGCACATTATCAATCAGGGCATAGATGGACAAATCACCCAACAGGTGGCACAATCGCTTCATTCTCATTGTATTGCCCTGCATCCAGATTATGTGAGCATTCTAGTAGGAATCAATGATATTGGACTGATTGTATCAGCTGAAGTCTCCGAACAGGAAAAGCTCTATATGTTAGAAGACAGCATCCGCGCTTATCACGAAATGCTATTTGATCTTTCCAGAGAAAGCAATGCAAAGGTTATTACTCTGGAACCATTTATTTTCCCAAAAGGCGATACCTTTGCGGACTGGGTTCCATGGCAGAAAAAAATGTCCAAGAACATCCGCAAACTTGCTAGAAACTACGGCGCATATTTTATCCCCCTGCAGGAACCTCTCACCCAGAAAATCCAAGAGTTGGGATATGATACCATCACCACGGACGGCATTCATCTTACCTCTGCCGGACAGAAGCTCCTAGCAGATGTTGTTCGTGAAGCCTTCTCCATCTAGAATACTCTAAAAAATTTTATACTTAAGAATATTTATACAGTTCCAACATAGACTGTATAAATATTCTCTTTTTTATTTCAGGCAATAATATTATGGAATTCTCCCTTCACTACTTCCGCTAATTTCTCTGGATTCACTTTCAAAGTGATTCCAATTTTCCCCCCACTTATATAAATCTCCGAAAAATTGAGTGCACTTTCATGGATTACTGTTGGATAAAGTTTTTTCATTCCTAAAGGGCTACAACCGCCTCTTACATATCCTGTCACCTTATTAATATCCTTTACATGAATCATCTCCACAGATTTCTCACCTACTGCTTTTGCCGCTGTTTTCAAATTAATTTCTTCTGCAATAGGAATCACCAATACATAATATTCTTTACTCTTACCTTGAACAACTAAGGTTTTAAAAGACTGTTCCACTGGCGCTCCTGTAATCTGTGCCGTGTGCAGGCCGTCAATAAATTCGTCACACTCATATTGAATTGCCTCATAGGGAACTTTATTTCTCTCTAAAATTCTCATAGCATTGGTCTTTATTTCTGTTTTTTTCATTTTCCCACCTCGTTTCTCTCTATCTTCTACAGAATACAAATCTACTTGCTTTTTGTCAATATATTTGACTTGGGTATATTTTCTGTGATTCCAGACAATCCTACTCCTATTATAATATTTTATAGGAGGTCTCATATGAAAGAAAAAAATATGAATTCTAAGGACCCATATCGGGTAGACGCAACTTCTATTCACGATTTGGAAGGATGTGCCACCACAGAAGTCACAGGATTGATTCCCACACCACCTGAAACCCATGCACAATCAGACTCTTACAAAGAAATCTTTCCCTATTCACCAGACTGCTACGTAGAAAAACAGAGCGCCCACAAATAAGTGCGGCGCCCTGCCCTATTGGATTACTGTCTGATATCCTCTTCTGAATCTTCATCCAAACTCTCTCCATTTTTTAGCTCACCTACTGCATCTGCAGCCTTTTCTAAAGCCCGTAGTGTAAATCCTGTATCTTCCTCGTCTCCGCTTTCATCATCTGGAGTACTCAAACCATCCTGGTCATTCTCATCTCCTTCCAAATCTGAAGCATCCTGCTGATTACTTCCATGCTCTTTTGCCAGTTCCTCTGTATAATCAGACAACTTATAAATTCCAGCCTCTGAAAAATCAGAATTGTAATGCATAACCAGAGGCACCAGCGAATATTCCTCAATACTGATTTTTCCACTGTCTGCATTCTTCTTAATCGTAAAATCTGCCATACCACCTAAAAGATTTTTCAACTCTGTCTGTCCACTGACAAAATTTCCAAGAGAATAATATACCAATGTCTCTCCCCTATCCTCCCGCTCTATAAGTTCATAACCTTTCAAAACGTGAGGATGTGAGCAAAGAATCACATCTACTCCCTGTTCTGCCAGATAATCTACCTTGTCCTTTAGCTTTTCATCTGGTTCTGTAGAATCTGCTTTTCCTCCATGAAGATAAACAATCGTCAAGTCTGCTTCTTTCTTAGCTGCCTTTAAATCTTCCTCTACTGTTTTTTCTGAATAAAGGTCGATCATATATGCTTCATCTTTCTCAATTTTATGATTTTCACTTAACATAGTACTATAATTCAACAGCGCAATTTTAAAATTTTTCACTTCCAAAAGTTCATAATTTTTCTCATTCTCATCACTGTGAATTCCCAGTCGGGTCACCTCTGGATAATTTTTCTTCCAGAAAGATACGGAGTTAATAACCCCATCTGCCTCTTGGTCAAAGGTATGCTCTGTAGCATGGGTTACAATATCAAAACCTGCTCCTGCCAGCGCATCTCCTACTTCTGTTGGTGTGGCAAAGTCTGGATAGCCTGCTGCCTCACTATGACTTTTCACAAAAGGAGTTTCTTGATTTACGGAAGCTAAATCTGCTCCTTCAATATCTTCCTTTATATTTTCATACAAAAAGTCAAACTTCCAATCCTGGGATTTCCCTGCCTTAATAATAGCATCATGAATCATATTATCTCCAACAGCTACCATGTGAAGCGTATTGTTTTCTTCCTCTAATCGGGCTGCTTCTTCTTCTTGTTGCTTCTTCTCCTTAGCCTCCTGAGCTTTCTTTTCTTCCAGTTTTCCTTTTATTACCACGATTCCTGCGATAATTCCAATGAGAAGAAGCACCAGAGCTATACCGGCTAATATCATTCTTCTCCTCATAATCTGTCGGCGGCGTTTGCGCTGTCTTGCAATCCTTCTACGCCTCTCTATTTCTCGCATTCTTGCTTCTTCCTCTTCTCTTTGCCTTTGCCTGCTTCTGCGGTGATCACTCATAATCCAAATCCTTTCTTGTATATATCTACGAAAATGTACGTATTTGCTCTTATTTTTTCTATTTGCAATTCTCAAGAAATCATTGTATGATAACTTCCGTGCAAAATATGAACAATTTATTTCTCATTTATTAACTATCATAATAATATGAAAGTGAAGATTATGTCAACGAAATCAAGAAATTATTTTTTAGATAATTACAAGGCTCTGCTCATTATTCTGGTAGTCATAGGACATTTTATCGAACCTTGTTATAGTAACACTCCATTTCTCATGATACTGAAATGGATTATTTTTTCTTTTCATATGCCTGCTTTTATTTTTATCTCAGGGTATTTTTCTAAAAAAACCATGACTTTTGAAAAACTCATTCAAAAGCTGGTCATTCCTTATTTGGTGTATGAAATGCTTTATTATCTCTTGTATGTATTTGTGATTCACAAGGATACTGGACTGTATCTCAACCGCCCAAAGTTTTCCTTGTGGTATCTTATGGCCTTATTTTTCTGGCGTATTGCCACACCATACATTAAGAAAATCCCTGGAAGCATCTTTGTTTCTATAACAGCAGGTCTACTCATTGGATTTTCACAGCTTGGAAATTTTTTCAGTATTCCAAGAACCTTATTTTTCTATCCATTTTTCCTTGCTGGTTACTATTTCCAGGAATCCTGGTTTGAAACAGTAAGAAAAAAATGGAAATTTTTAGCTAGTTCCCTTGCCTGTGTACTCCTGCTGTTTTTTGGAGGTGTTTTTGCAGGTAGCATCCAGTTGACTCCATGGATTTTCTATGGACGTTACTCCTACGAAGACATGGGTATGACCCCAGGTATAGGAATGCTTGTACGTCTTGGATGCTATGGAATTTCTTTTCTACTTGTTTTTACATTGTGTGCCGTTATCCCAAAAAAGAAACATTTCTTCTCTGTTTTAGGTTTACGCACCATGCCTATTTATCTGTTTCATGGCTTAATCTATAGCGTGTTAAAAGCAACGCCCCTACTAAAACAGATAAATACACCACTGGAAACATTGGCGCTTCTTTTGTTCTGCGTACTGCTTTCCTTTGCCCTTGCCTCAGAGCTTCCAAACCGCTTTGTGACATGGATTTCCTCTATTCCTGTATCTTTGCCAAAACCACCAAAAAATCTGGGACTTCCCCCTGTTTTTACCTTTGGAAAAAGAAATCAGGCCCAACCATAATCAGACTCTAATAAAAAAAATAAGAAGCAATTACATCAATACAGTATTCTCGACATACTATGAATGATGCAATTGCTTCTCTTTTTTATCATCCAATTCCTTTATAGATCAATCCCAGAATAAATACAATAATAGAAAGTGGTACATAAATATATTTTGCCGCCGGCTTAAATAGTTTCGGCAATGCTTTTTCTCTTCCCTCTTCCAATTCTTCTCTAATCTTATCAAATCCAAGAATATAGTAAGTGGAAATTGCCCCTAAAACTGCTCCAAATGGAACTACAATAATCGTTATGAAATCCATCCAGGACCCCACTCTCGCTTCCTCTTCCAGGAACAATCCAACCAGAAGTGTAATACCTCCGCAAAGCAGCACAGCGTGATTTCTTTTTAATTTAAATTTATGCTGCCAGCTTTCAATTACTGCTTCAAACATATTAATCAAAGATGTGATTCCTGCAAAGCATACTGATAAGAAGAAAATCACTGCAAATATTCTTCCAAAAGGCATTTGTTTAAAGATGTTTGGAATGGTAATAAACATTAGGGAAGGACCTGCTGTTGGTTCAATTTTAAAAGCAAATACTGCAGGCATAATAGCCAGAGCAGAAAGCATTGCTGCAATGGTATCAAATACAGCTGTTTGCATAGATGCTTTTGGAATATCTTCTTTTTTGCTCAAATAAGAACCATACACAATCATCCCAGAACCTGTAATAGACATAGAGAAAAATGCCTGTCCCATAGCCATAACCCAAGTGTCCACATTTGCCAGTGCTTCCCATTTTGGTACAAACAGAAATTTATATCCCTCTGAAGCTCCTGGTAAAAATGCAACCCGTACTGCTAAAACCGCAAACAACACGAAAAATAGCGGCATTAAAATCTTATTTGCCTTTTCAATCTGTGTAGCTGCCCCCAGCAAAAGTACCAATACAGTTATGGCAATTACAATAACATGGAAAGGTACATTTCCCATCCATTTTGTTACTTCGCCAAAATACTGAGCAGAATCCTGTTCCAATACTGTATTAGTTACAGAACCAATTAAAAAACGGACCACCCAGCCAATAATAATAGAATAACCTATAGCAATTCCCAAAGAACCAAGAAGTGGAATCCATCCTAAAATTTTTCCTGCAGTTCCCATTTTTCTGGATTCCCAGCAATGCTCATAGGAGCCAAGAGTTCCAGTTCCCACTCTACGCCCAATGGCAAATTCTGCTGATAATCCTACAAATCCAAATAATGCAATAAAGAAAATATATGGAATTAAAAATGCAGCGCCTCCGTATTCACCTAAGCGGTAAGGAAACATCCAGATATTTCCCAGACCTACCGCAGAACCCACACAGGCTAGTACGAATCCTAAAGAGCTGGTAAAACTCCCATTTTTATGTTTATTCATAATCGTCCTCCCTTTTTTGACTTTAAACCTTTGAACTACACTCCTTTAATGTATCAAAGAAGCATAGAAAAGTCAAGAATTTAACCTGGATTTCTTTACAATTTCTACTTTTATATTTTATAATAGAAATATGTAGTCTGAATTTTGTCTACATATATGAATTTTAAAAGAAATGAGGAGTATTTTACAACATGGAAACCTTTATTTTTGTCCTTGAAATTATTGGAACCATTGCCTTTGCTTCTTCTGGCGCCATGGTAGCTATTGAAAAAAAAATGGATATCTTTGGAGTAAATATCTTAGGCGCCACTACTGCGGTGGGCGGAGGTATTATGCGTGATATTATCCTAGGGTTAGCTCCTCCTACTGCTTTTGCAAAACCGGTTTATATCCTGTTTGCAGTGGCAACCTCCACGCTGCTATTTTTTATTGTATATATCAATCCTGACATCATTCACTCCAAAATCAAATGTAAATACTACGACAAAATCATGCTCTGGTGTGATACAGTCGGTCTAGGTATTTTCACTGTACTTGGTGTTCAGACAGCTTCCAAATTTGTCCGAGAAAATATGTTTTTCTTTGTCTTCATCGGTGTTCTGACTGGTGTTGGCGGTGGTATTCTACGAGACATTATGGCAAGAGAAACCCCTTATATTCTGGTAAAACAGATCTATGCCTGTGCCTCCATTGTGGGTGGAATTGTCTTTGTTCTCTGTAGAAGAACCAGCATGACAAATATGACCGCCATGCTGCTTGGAATGGCAGTCACTGTAATCATCCGTTCCATGGCAGCTCATTATAATTGGAATCTACTACGTATTCATTGACTACACCCAAAATCATGCTATACTGAAACATGTAATTGCATGCAGGCAACATTTATTTTATGAAAAGGAGATGTTTCAAAATGAGCAAAATTGATGAAGTGAGAAAAGCTATGGTAGAGGCCATGAAAGCCGGAAATAAAGAACGAAAAGAATCTCTTTCCATGCTTTTGTCTGCCCTGAAAAACAAGGCAATTGACAAACGGGAAGACCTTACAGAAGCAGAAGAGAATGAAGTTGTTTTAAAGGAAATCAAACAGACAAAAGAAACCTTAGAAATGACACCTGCTGACAGAGAAGATCTGGTAAATGAATGCAAAAATCGCATTTCTGTATATGAAGAATTTGCACCTAAAATGCTGGGAGAAGAAGAAATCAAAGAAGTCATCCAAGGCGTCTTGGCAGAACTTGGAATCGATGCCCCAACCGGAAAAGATAAGGGAAAAATTATGAAAAACCTCATGCCAAAGGTGAAAGGCATTGCCGATGGTAAACTGGTAAATCAGGTGCTTGCTGGAATGATGCAGTAAATACAACTATTTGAAAAACAATCAAAACATTTCTGGAAAATACCCCGGCTGTATACGGATATTCCCAGAAATGTTTTTTATTTAAGAAACAAAAAACACCGTCCCCGCAGCAATGAAGTCTGCAAAAACAGTGCTTTTCAATGCGCCTTCAGGGACTCGAACCCTGGACAAATAGATTAAGAGTCTACTGCTCTACCAACTGAGCTAAAGGCGCTTATTTATAAAATTGTATTTCCTTAGTGCAAGAAATATTATAACCGATAGATTTACAAAATGCAAGGTTTTTTTCTTTTTTCTTTTGTATTTATTTAGAAACATTTTAGAATATAGGACTACCGTGCGAATAGCATATTGAGAATATTTATACTGTTCTGGCTTAGCCTGGGTTCATTTTAAACCTGTAGTCGCAAAGCGTACTCGGCAAACTCACCAAAACTGTATAAATATTCCTAAATGCTGTCTAATGCATAACAACGTCTATTTCTTCTTTTTAATCTTCACATCTTCCAAGGTTTTTTCTACTTCTTCTATAGATTTCAACACTTCTGAAGTTTTTGTTTTCGTTTTACGATTTTGGTATGCCCATTGCATAATCGAGGTCTCCAGGCTGTTTTTTTTCTTCATTTTCCCTCACGCTCCACCTGTTTACCATATCTTATGCAAAAAACTTTTATCTGCCTGCAATCAGCTTATAAATGGGATTCCCCATAGAGGAAAATTTTTCCTCATATTCGGTCATCACATTTCCCTCATTCATTTCATTGTCCTGGTGTAAATCAAAAGTGTGCCCCAGTAACTTCCATCCTGCTTCTTCCACTTCTTCCAGAGAAAATTCAAACAGTCCCTTGTTATCCGTCTTAAACTCCACGACTCCGTCTGCCGCCAGAATCTGGTTATAACGTTCCAAGAATTGTCTGGATGTAAGTCTACGCTTTGCATGACGTTCCTTTGGCCATGGATCTGAAAAGTTTAGATAGATTTTTCCCACCTCTCCTTTTTCAAATACAAGAGGAAGGGTTCTTGCATCCATACGAAGAAAAACCAAATTTTCCGGCAGAGTTCCTGCCAACTCCCGTTCCTCCATTTTCTGCAAAGCTCTCAGAAGAACGCTGTCATACATTTCAATTCCCACATAATTGATTTCCGGATGTTTTTCTGCCATATCCATAATGAAACGGCCTTTTCCCATTCCAACTTCTATATGCACTGGATTTTGATTTCCAAACACTTTATTCCATGTACCCTTTTGTTTTTCCGGCTCCTGCACCACATATTTGCTGGAAGCAATGGCATCCTTTGCTCCCGGTATATTTCTTAATCTCATGAGATTTCCTGCCTTTCCAATATCTTCTTAAGAAGTATAACCCATGGAAGTTTTTCTGTCAAAACCTTATCATTACGCAAAAAGACTGCAATCGGATTTTCCTCATCCATCTGCAGTCTTCTTGTCATCTCATTTCTTCTATTCTGTTTCTTCCGGCAAAGTAAGAATAAATCTGCTTCCCTCGCCCACTGTACTTTCCACTTTTACTTCTGCGCCTAAAAACATGCTTCCATGTTTTACAATAGATAGTCCTAGACCTGTACCACCAATAGCCTTGGAATGACTTTTATCTACTCTATAAAAGCGCTCAAAAATGCGGTTTTTATCTTCTAGTGCAATACCGATTCCTGTATCTTCCACTAGAATCTGAGGACGCTTCTCCTCTCCTTGAATGGTCACAGTCAGGCTTCCTCCTGGCTTGTTATACTTCACCCCATTATCACAGAGATTAAACAGAATTTCCTCCAAAATGGTTTTTACTGTAGTTACCTTTCTATGCGAACCATAGAGATACAGGTGTACTCCTGCTTCCTCTGCCTTTTGTTCCAAATGTTTAAATATTTCTCTGGTTTCTTCATATAAATCCACAGTTTCTTTTTCAAAAACTATTTTTCCCTCATCTAATTGGGAAATTTTAATCACATCATTTACCAGAGTAATGAGTCTTTGGGCCTCTTTAAAAATACGTCCTGCAAATTTTTTAGTATCCTCAGGCTTCACATAGCCGTCCTGAATAATCTCTGCAAATCCAGAAATAGAAGTCAAAGGTGTTTTCAGCTCATGAGATACATTTGCTGTAAACTCTCTTCGCATTTGCTCACCACGCATACGCTCTGTCACATCCTGGATTAAAAGTACAGCTCCTGTTACCTGGTTTTCATTATAAACAGGATTAGCAGTTACCTGACAACTACTTCCTGCCAACTCCATGTTGGAAACTACATGCTGACCTTTTAATACACGCTCCACTGTATTTTGGAAGTCTTCACTCCGATTTAAAGCCAGCACACTCCTTCTCTCTTTTTCAGGCTTGGCCCCTAGAAGCTGCAGGGCGCTGGTATTATGGGAAAGAATTTCTGTATGGTTATCAATTACCACAAATCCTTCCTCCATGTTTTCTGTAATAATAGAGAATTCCTCTTGCTGACGCTTTGCCTCTGAAATCTCATGCTGCAGGGACTTCTGCTGCCGGTTAATCTTACTTAATAAAGGGGCAATCTCATCATAGGTCTGGTTCTCTTCTGGATGTTCCAAATCCAAAGCATTAATGGGATTTACAATATTCCCTGATAATCTGGATGCAATGAAATAAGAAAGAATCACCATAAACACCAACATAATTAAAATAGGCTGAATCATGCCTCCTATAATTCCAGGAACATTGTACTGTTCACTGGAAACTCTCAGGATACTGTTATCTTCCAGACGCAAGGCATAATACAACGTTTTTTTAGAAAGGGTATCCGACTTTCTCACGGCTGTTCCATATCCCTTGGCTGCTGCTTCTTTAATTTCTTCTCTTTGGCTGTGATTCTCCATAGTATCTTCATCTGCCTCACTATCAAAGAGAACCTTTCCCTCCTGATCAATATAAGTCACACGCTCAGCCTCACGGGGAAGAGAGTCAAAAGCCTCCATGCCTTCTTTCTCCACAGAAATTGCTAGATAGGATGCTTCTTTTCTCAACTCCTTTACTAGCTGTTTTCCAAAATAATTATACAAAATTCCCATGGTCAGCGCTGAACTTACGGTAAGTACAATGACACACACCAGAAGAATGGATTTTAAAATTCGTTTTGTCATGAGGTCCCTCCAATCTTGTATCCCATGCCTCGAACTGTCTCAACAAATTGTCCTGCCTTTCCCAACTTTTGTCTCAAAGTCCTGATATGCACATCCACAGTCCGACTTTCCCCATCAAACTGATAGCCCCAGATTTTATCCAAAAGCTGTGCTCTGGTAAATACAATCTCAGGATTGGAAATTAAAAGAAGCAGCATTTCAAATTCTTTTAAGGTAAGAATGATTTCTTCTCCGTCCACTTTTACCTGATGTTTCTGTCTGGAAACCGTAAGACAGCCCAGTACATAATCCTGCTCTACTTCTTCCGTATGTCCGGCTCTGCGAAGTAACGCTTTCACTCTGGATACCAGCTCCATCATGCGGAAAGGCTTTGGAATATAGTCATCTGCACCGCTATCCAAACCTTTTACCGTGTCATATTCACTGCCTTTTGCAGTAAGCATGGCAATGGGAAGCTGCCTGGTATCACTTCTTTTCCTGAGTTTTTTCAAAATTTCTAATCCGTCCTCTTCCGGAAGCATAATATCCAAAAGTACTAAATCCGGCACCCGCTTATCCACTGCTTTCCAAAATGCAGAAGGCACTTCAAAACCTTCTGCCTCCATGCCCTGACTATTCAAGGTATACACTACCAGTTCCCGTATACTCTCATCATCTTCTACTAAATAAATCATCTACCTACCCCTAGCTTCACTCATTATGGGTGCCTGTGATGGAGTACTCCACCCACTGGGCAATATTTTCCGCATGGTCTCCAATGCGCTCAAAATACTTGGCAACCATAATCAGGTCAATATAATATTCCGCATTCTGTGGATCCTGCTGCAATAATTTAGGCAGCTCTGTTTTCACTTTAAGGAATAAATCATCTACTACATTATCATATTTTACCACTGCTGCCGCAGAATCTAAATCCTTTTTTACAAAAGAATCAATACTTTCTGTTACCATTTTAATCGTAGCTTCTGCCATCTTCCCGATATTCATCTTATGAGCAATTTCCTGAACCTTTACAAACCTAGATATATCTGCAATATCCTGAGCCTGATCTCCAATACGCTCCATATCAGAAATCATTTTCAAGGCCGAAGAAATCATTCTCAAATCTCTTGCCACTGGCTGCTGTTGCAAAAGCAGTTTCATGCAAAGGTTTTCAATATCTCGCTCTTTATGATTAATTTCATCCTCTATGCGTTCTACTGCCTGTACTTCATTTTCCTTTTCATTTAAAAGTTGATCTGCAGCTCTTCGGATAGCACGCTCACATAAGGCTCCCATTTTAATCAACTCCAGATTCAACTCCTCAAGCTGCTGGTCAAAATGCATTCTCATCAGCCAAACCTCCCTGTAATGTAATCCTCTGTTTTCTTATTTTTCGGCATAGAGAAAATCTGCTCTGTCTCTCCATACTCAATAACCTCTCCTAAAAGGAAAAAGGCTGTTTTATCTGATATTCTGGCCGCCTGCTGCATATTATGAGTTACCATGACGATAGTATAATCCTTCTTAAGTTCTTCTGCCAAATCTTCAATCTTAGAAGTAGAAATAGGATCCAAGGCAGAAGTAGGCTCGTCCATAAGAAGTACCTCCGGCTCTACTGCCAATGCTCTTGCAATACAAAGACGCTGCTGCTGTCCACCGGACATACCAAGAGCGCTTAACTTCAGACGATCCTTTACTTCATCCCAAATAGCTGCATTTCTAAGAGAACGTTCTACAATATCATCTAATTTTACCTTAGAACGGATTCCGTGGGTTCTCGGACCATAAGCAATGTTATCATAAATACTCATTGGAAATGGATTTGGTTTCTGAAATACCATTCCAACTCTCTTACGAAGAAGGTTAATGTTCATATCTCCGTAGATATCCTCTCCGTCCAAAAGTACCTTTCCTGTAATTTTACATCCTTCTACCAGGTCATTCATACGATTCAGTGATTTTAGCAATGTGGATTTTCCACATCCGGAAGGTCCGATAAAAGCAGTAATTTCATTTGCCGGAATTTCCAAATTAATATTTTTCAGTGCCTTAAACGCACCATTATCATAATATAAATCCAAATTTGAAATGGAAAATTTACTCATTAATTTACATTATCCTTTCTACTACAATATATTTATGGTTAATATCCCTTACAGCCAGTAAGGAA
>ENA-ORMO01000327-ORMO01000327.1-human-gut-metagenome-genome-assembly--contig:-NODE-327-length-69980-cov-5.122474_pt1 | contig 69980 bp, 89 predicted proteins | sample MGYA00242106_ERZ509001 | MGnify/ENA primary metagenome ERZ509001 (study PRJEB26280, sample SAMEA2338736) | human gut metagenome | biome: human gut; feature: human-associated habitat; material: faeces...
TCTGGATAGATTATACCACTCGTTCTATGTGTCTATCAAATGGGGTATAAGGCAGTATTTAATCCGTTATTAGAAGACGTTAAAAGAGATTCAGGATTTGAAAATGGGAAAAAGAAAATAAAAGAATTCTTTCTCCAGTGTAAAGAGAAGAAAAAGAGAATAGAGTTTTTAAAGAAAGAATACGGAGTAGGTGGATGGGGTTGTTATTACAATGAACCAAACAAGGTTATAGGAGACAATCACGATTCAAAAGGAATAGAGGTTGAGTACAATAATGAGAATTGCAGAAGAGTAAATCAGCCTTATACGTGGAAAGAACTTGCAGAGATAATAAGTGAGTTGATCGAGAAGGGAGAATATTGATATGGGTGCAAATGAACAATTAAAACCATGCCCTTTTTGTGGTGGAGAAGCAATTCTTAAAGTTAATCGCGGATTTAATAAAGAGGTTATTTCAGCTTTTGTCTATTGTGAAGAATGTGGAGCTAATACACGTAGCTACGCTTTAGAAAGAACTGCTAATGAAGCATGGAATAGGAGAACTAACAATGACAGATAGAGAGAAATTAGAAAAAGTATTGGAATATGTAACACAAAGAGAAGATAAGTTTTACAAGCCTATTGAAGATGGGAAATATGAACCAGGAAGTTTGGGTGCAATGCAGTGTATGTTTCAGGCAGCTTCCTTTCAGCAAACGAGATACCTTATTGAAAACTTGCTGGAGGTAAAGTGATGAAATATAACAGACAAGCATTTTGTGATTTATCAGACAAAGAGAAATTGAAAATTATAAAAGATGAACTGTCTCTTGTAATGCATAATGGAACTACAAAAGATGATTTGTTAATGCTACTTGATTGGACGTACAACAGGTTGATTAAAGAAGATTTGGAGGTGTAAGAATGGAAACACCAGATTTTGTAATTAAAGCAGAGCCATTTTCCTGGAATGATAATTTCTCTGAATTGGCGTTGGAAGATTTTTCGCAGATTCAAAAAGATTTACCATATGGCGTTAGTCAGAGCATAGGAATGGCATTGGTTAAGCTGAAAATGATTGAAGATGGTGAATTAGAGGTGTGGAAAGATGGACGAAAAGAAAGTTAGAGAAGCAATAGAAGATTTTAAAAAATTAGCGGAGTTATTGCAAAATAAAGAAAGTGTTGCTGTTGAACATTGTAATATAGCAATCGAAGCACTGGAAAAGCAATTGCCGGAGAAAGTGGATGCAAAAGAGGATTTTAAGGATTTTAATGGAAATTTAATATGCTACAAAGGATTCTGTCCTAGTTGTGGGTATGTTGTAGATTCCAGTAAAACCAATTATTGTAACGCTTGCGGACAGAAATTAGATTGGACGGTGGAAGAATGAACGTACTTGAGAAGATTTTAGAAGAAAAAGAAATTGAAGTAATCAAAGAGCTAATCGAAGAAAATGAAAGATGTTGTAACAAATGCGAAGGCGCTTGCAGTAGCATAAAAAATGGTATATGCAATTGTTATGACGGTGTATTAGTTCAGGCAATTCAAAAAATGCAGGATTTCCTAGAAAGTAAAAAGCATGAAAATAATGATTGGATTCCATGCAGTGAGCGCCTACCAGAGGTGCCAGAAGTAATTGATGATGATTACTGTCCGGAATTTAACGTCACAATAAAAGGTGCTGATGGAGCAACAACGCTGAAATGTGCACCAGATGGAACGTGGTTTGATGATTTTGGAGAAGTTTACGATGTAATAGCATGGCAGCCACTTCCAGAACCATACAGAGCAGCAGATGATAGCAAGGCAGATTGAAAAGAAAATATGCTTAATACCTTTCTGGCAGGGCATTAGGAAGGGCTAAAATGGCAGAAATAATTTTATTCCCAACACATAAGGATTACTGCGGAAAATGCATATATAGCGGAGGTAATGGAGGATGCAAAAGCGAGAAATACATAAGAAATGCATACAAGGTATGTTGCGTATGGAAAAGATGTCCATACAGAAGGGAGAAAAAGACATGATTGATATCGTTGACGATTACAACCCGACAAACGGAGATAAAATCAGAGAAATGCCAGATTCAGAGCTTGCACAGATTATCATGTGCCCGCGTGACATAGACCCGGATATATGCATAGCGGAGAAAAAAGACTGTTATGAGTGCTGTTTAGAGTATCTACAGCAACCGGCAGCAGAAGAGAACTAAATTAATCTTTCCGTAGGCGGATATATAGTTAATATAATGATTGAGGCACAGGAGGACTTATATGTTATGGATGGCAGTAACCGCAGATCGATTCGAGCTTCCTCTTGCAGTGGCAGACAATGCCAGAAGCCTGGCAAATATCATGGGCGCTAAGACTTCCCAGATAGAAAAAGCCTGGTATAACAAGCGGAGTGGAAAGAGAAAAGGTTATAAAGTGGTAGTGGTTAAGTAAATTAACCTTTGGTGGAGGTTTATATGAGTAAAGCAATTTTAGTAATGGATATGCCGAAAACTTGTTACGAATGCAGGTTATCAAATCGTTTGAATCCGGATGAACTTATACTATGCGATGGAAAAATAGTATCAGATACATCAACAATATTCAATTTTAGACCTGGTTGGTGTCCCCTACGTGAAATACCGAAGAGACTAAACTCTAATAATCTTATAGCAACGGCAAAGGAGAATAATCTTTTTAATGGCACTTCTGATGAAGTGGAATGGTTTGAAGGAAAAGCGATTGGCTGGAACGCCTGTATAGATGAAATTATAATGGATAAAAGGAATCAAATTAACCTTTAGTGGAGGCTGGAATGATTGAAATTAAGGAAAACGAATTATACCAAGAGATAGAACTATTTGTTTGCGGCGAAAAGGTCGGTGAAGCTGAAATTGAATTAAAAGGGAAAATGCTATCAAGGCTTAGTATTTTCCCACCATATCAAAATAGGGGATATGGTACAGAGATTGTAAAGATGTTAAACGAAAAATATGGGTGCAATGTGCTATGGGTAAATGCTGATAATAAAAAAGCCATACACACATATGAAAAAAACGGATATACGATACAAGAGCCGACAATGTATTTAATGACAAGATAATTAGAGTGAAATTTAGTGGAGGTAAAAGCAAGTGAGCAATGATCTAATTAGCAGATGTGAAGGAACAGGTCGAGAATCTGGAAAGGGATTATGATGTTGAGAAGGTTATAGAGCAATTACAAAAAGCAGTAACTAAAGTATCATTTTATAGCGCTGGGAATGGTGCAGACGATAGAATAAGTATTGATGAAGTTATCGAAATTGTACGGAAAGGTGGTATTGATTAATGGAAAGATTAACCGTTAGTGGAACAGGTGAAGCCAGGTCAGACGTTACTATCAAAGATATTTTGAATAAACTTAGATTCTATGAAGATTTGGAAGAACAGGGTAAATTGATTAAATTACCGTGTAAGATTGGAGATACAGTTTATAACATGGCTCCACTAAGATATGGAAAAGAATATCATGAGACTATTGTTGATAAGATAATTATAGACAAAGATGGTATGTTTTTACATTTTGAATTCGGATTAATGAAAAATATTAATTGCATAGGAGACTCGTTGTTAATGTCTAAAGAAGCGGCTGAGAAAGCGTTAAGAGAATTTGAAGAGGAGCGAAAGTCATGTTTATAATAGATACATATAGTGTTAATAACAAATCTGGGTCGAAAAAAGAACCAAAAGATATGCTAGTACAGTGTTTGACAGATATTAAAAAAGATTTGGTAGAAGCACTCGATGGTTGTGCGCCAGGAACTTTAACAAAAACGACAAGAAGTCTATCAAGAGCAATAGGTAGAATAGAAAATTTTTTAACCATTCTTGACTATGTTGGAAATGAACAAAATAATGGAGGCGAATCATGATAGAAATTATTAATACAAACGCAGACAGAATTCGTAGTATGAATGACGAAGAACTGGCAAAATTTATTGAGTCTTTATTACCAAATGGGATTAAAGATAACAAAACGAATAAGAATATATTGGAATGGTTACAAGAAATAGTGAGGTGAGACAAAATGAATGGGAGATTTGAGCACAAAATAGATATTGAGGAAAGGATAGAAAAACGTATTGAAGATTCTCCAAAGTGGTTAAAGGAATATTATTATAGTATGGCGAATAATACGGCTGCTACAAAGAGAAAATATATAAGTGATATGTTAATGTTTTTGGAATATATAGCAAATAATGAGGAACTTTCCAGTATCGACCTCAATTCCATTACATCTGGAACAATTAACCAGTATTTTACGGAGAGAAAGAAACAAGTGGTAAACGGAAAGCCGATTTCAGAATCTACTATTGCTACTCAAATTTCAGAACTAAAAAACTTTTTTGATTTTCTTCAAAAATCTGAGTATATAAGAGAAAATCCAATGGATAATGCAGTTGGAAGACCATCTGTGCCAATGAAGATGGAAGTTTCCTATTTGACAAGAGAAGAACTTTCTGTTATTATGAAAAATCTTAAAAATGGAGTAGGGTCACACAGAGCACGTTCTCGTCAGGGAAAATACCGGAGCAGAGACAAACTACTATTTTTACTTCCATTGTCAATAGGCTGTAGGGTATCAGCGCTGGATGAAATTAATATTTCTGATATTGACTTTGAAAATAAGAGAATTAAAATTATTGATAAGGGAAATAAATATTCTGAACAGTATGTTCCTCAAGAGATTATTGACCTTATTAAGCAATGGTGTGAAGAACGAAATCAAATCCCAGGAGCGGATAAATTAGATGCTTTATTTATTAGCAAGAAAAAGGAAGGGTGTACAAGATTAAGCGTTTCTGCTGTGCAAAGTATAATTGCTAAATTTTCTTATGGACTGGATCGGACTATTTCACCCCATGAACTCAGAAGAACCTTCGGTACAACTGTTTACCGGGAAACAGGAGATATTCTTTTAACTTCACAACTATTAGGGCATAGTAGTCCGACTGTTACCAGAAGATATGCTTCTGTTGATAAAGATAAGGCTGAAAGAGTAAAAGATGGAATCATAAAGAATCTTCTGTAAATTGTGCGTTTGTCAAATGAAATTGCCAAAATTTGGAAATTATGCTAAAATGTCATTAATAATGGAAAAGAGAAAGCTGAGGGTTGATTATGTATAACGAAAAATTAAAACAACAATATATAGAATCGGTAAACCTGAAGCCAGATTTTAGTGAAGATGATTTAGCATTAACTATTAACATTTTCCAGACTTCTGAAAAGTATGAAGAAAAATTTGGTAAAGACTTAGCCTATTTTAATGCTGATGAAGTTAAAAATGTATATCTGGATTTTGGGTATGGGACAAGATATAATAATTTAAGATTGCAAAAGTTTATAAACATGTATATTAGATATGTAAAAAAAGAGCATGATTCTAGTATTATACTTTCAAAAATACCACCTGAAATGATGAAAGATATAATATTACATGGAATTAAAAATGATGGGTTCTATATGACTGAAGAAACTTTCTTATCTCTTGTAGAGAGTCTTGCTGAAGGATACAATTCTCAATTGGCTTTTGTATTTCTAGCAGCTTATAATGGACTGGGGGGCGATTATTGGTCAGAAATTTCTCTTGTTAAAGAAGAAAATATAAACTCTGAAAAGCAAACAATAAATATATATACATACGATAAAAGAGCGAAAAAAGTATACTATAGCCGGACAATAAAGGTTAATGATTTATTTTTAAAGATTGCTACTTTAGCAAATGCAGAAACAGAGAGTAAGAGAGGTAAAGGTTTTGTAAATGGAAAGTATAAGACATCAGACTATATTTTAAAAAAAGGAGAAACCGCAGGAGAGAAAGACAATATAGAGGATTATGTTTTCAGCCAATACAGACGTAGTATGGATATGTTAATCAGATTTCGAAAAAATCCAGACTATGCGTTTCCTGAAATTTCACTTGAAGATATAAGAAACTCAGGAATAATTAATTTCCTTAAAAAACTCATGAAAGCGTTTGATGAGCCTATGGATAGAAGAGAGTCAGCAATAAACAATCCATATGTAGCAAAACCAATAATGGAAAAATTCAATATTGATGAATTTTCTATAAAAAAAATAATTATGAAGTACATGAAATAATATAGCACCTAAATGCTATATTATTTTTTGGTCTTTATCACACGTATTAAAATATTTGAAAAAGCATGTGTTGAAATTATGAAAAACATATGTTATAATTTAAAAAGAACATATGTTTGCGTTTTAGGAGGATGAGTTATGCAACAGTTAATGGAATTTGTAAAAGAGAACCAAAATAAATATTTTGACATAAAGTATGAAGGAAAATCATGTAATTATACCAAAGAATGCACAAAAGTAGGGATATTCAGGCATGAAGGAGATTTAGTAATAAGTCTGAAAGACTCCAGTATACGGGTGAGGTTTAAAGAAATTAAGGATTTTTATATCAGTTTAATGACGGCTACCATTGTTTTAAAGGAGAATGAAAAAATTTTTTTAAAAACCTGTTGACTTATTACAATACGTGTGTTAATATATGTTCATAGCAACGGAGGACAAGAAAAATGAATGATATGAGAAACATAATAGACAGACTTAAAGCAGCTAACGTTGCTTACTACCAAGAGAATAGAGAAATCATGAGCAACTATGAATATGACAAACTCTATGACGAACTGGTAGAAATGGAAAAGGAAACAGGAATCATTTATCCAGATTCTCCTACACAATCAGTTGGAAATGATATCTTAGATTCTTTACCTAAAGAGCAGCATGAAAAGAAAATGCTTTCTTTAGATAAAACAAAAGACGTAAACGTATTATCGGATTGGTTAGGAAACAAAGAAGGAGTATTATCTTGGAAATTGGATGGGTTGACAGTTGTTCTAACCTATGAGAATGGAAAGCTACAGAAAGCCGTTACCAGAGGGAACGGAGTTGTAGGAGATATTATTACTTCCAATGTAGTAAAATGTAAAAATGTTCCATTGCAGATTCCATATAAAGAAAAACTCATTATCAGAGGAGAAGCTGTCATTAGTTATCCAGATTTTGAAAAAATCAATGCTCAGATTGAGGATGTGGATGTCAGATATAAAAATCCAAGGAATTTAGCTTCTGGAAGTATACGCCTTTTAAATCCATCAGAAAGTGAAAAGAGAAATGTAAGAATAATTATTTTTCGCTTAGTAGAGGGCGGCAATCAGACATCTATGATAAAGCAATTTGAATGGCTTAGTTCAATGGGATTTGAAGTGGTTGAACATTATGTTGTTCGTAAAGAAACCGTTGAACAATCTGTCAAGTTCTTTGAAAGAAAAATTGAAAAGAATGAAATTCCTACGGACGGACTGGTTATTTCGTATAATGATACAGAGTATGGAAATAGCTTGGGAGAAACTTCAAAGTTTGAAAAACATTCATTTGCTTTTAAATGGAAAGATGAAATTGCAGAAACCGTTTTAAGAGAGATTGAATGGAGTCCATCCAGAACCGGATTATTAAACCCTGTAGCAATCTTCGATTCAGTTGAATTAGAGGGTACTACAGTAAGTAGAGCAAGTGTACATAATGTGAGCATTCTAAAGGAATTACAACTTGGAATTGGAGATCGGATTCAAGTTTACAAAAGTAATATGATTATTCCGCAAATTGCAGAAAACCTTACCAGAAGCAATAATTTGGAGATTCCAAATACATGTCCAATTTGTAAAGGAAAAACAGAAATCATTTCTTCTAATGATACAGAGGTTCTTGTATGCACGAATCCGCATTGTCCAGAAAAAATGATAGGAAAGTTTGAACACTTTGCAAAAAGGAATGCAATGAATCTGGTTGGTATGTCAGAATCAACAATAGAATTCTTAGTCAGAAAAGGATGGCTAGTATATTTCAAAGATTTCTTTACATTAACTAAGTATAAAGATGCCTGGAGAGCTATACCAAAATTTGGTGAGAAATCCGTTACGAAACTACTAAAAGCTATCGAAGAAAGTAAAAAGACTACTCCTGAAAGAGTGCTTTATGCATTAGGAATTCCTAAAATTGGAGAATCACAATCAAAAGAGATATTTAAACAATTCAAAAGCTGGAATGATTTTATAAAGGCTATTGAAGAAGGTTATGATTTTACCAGATTGAACGGATTCGGAGATACTTTGCATGATTCAATTCATGACTGGTATAGAAATAGCTATGAATCTGAGAAAATATCGGAATTGATAAGTTGTTTGAATATCAGTGAAAGTAAAGAACAGATTCAGGGATTACCTTTGAATGGGAAAACTTTTGTGATAACTGGGAGCTTAGAGATACATAAAAGTAGAAATGACCTCAAAGAGAAAATAGAATTATTCGGAGGTAAAGTTGCATCATCCGTAACTTCAAAAACTTCTTATCTCATCAATAATGACGTTTCGTCAAATTCTTCCAAAAATAAAAAAGCAAAAGAATTGAATATTCCTATTATTAATGAAGAGAGTTTTCTAAAACTTTTGTAGTTATAAACTGCGGTTTTATACCGCAGTACCTACGGAGCCTTATTTCAGATGGTTAGAAATCTCGGCTCATAACCGAGCAGTCCTGAGTTCGAATCTCAGAGGCTCCATTAGGCTGATAAATTAAATCAATTGCCACAAAAACTGAGTAGATATAGTTTTTACTGTAATGCGTACCTGTACAAGTAACAGATTTTACTAAGGTTTTATCCATGCTATAGAATGTAATGAGCCTTTGAATCTACTATTGCTATTAATCGTTTTCATTCTCCCAATAATACTTTTTAAACCCAAAACCACAAAATCCAAGGAAAGCGATTAATAGCAAAATATTGGGGTATCGCCAAGCGGTAAGGCACAGGACTTTGACTCCTGCACTCGCTGGTTCGAATCCAGCTATCCCAGTTTCCTTGAAAAAGGAAAATAACTCACAGATTTAGAACAGAGAAGATAACCACTCTGTTCGTATCCCCTCAATCATACTTGGCAAGTTTTGCGAAAGGCAACATAATAACTATGGCTTGTTTCAATACAGGCAACTTGCATTGATGCATATTTATGGAATTCCACTGTAACAATTTTGACTTCATATGCATCAATCTTAGGATTGGGTTGAATCCTAAGAATCAACCTGCTAAAACATGTTTGACGAAGTAGCTTACAGGAAGATTCTGGTACTAAATCAAAAGCGTTCTACGAGAATTAATACCAAGCCAGTACAACTTGTTATTAATCAGTAGAAAGACGATAGGTGCATATCCTATCCTTCGTTTCAAGGCGATGATCAAAAGGGAAGATACCAGCCATTAAAGAAAAGTAGCATTAAATGTTACTAACAGCAATATGAAAGTATAAAACTACAAACTGGAAATGTAGGTTCGAATCCTGCTCGTCTTGATTAGCAAATTAATTTGCAATTTATTTAAAAAATCCATGGTCGTATATATTTAGAATGGGTATATGCAGATAACTAATTACACAATAGCCGAAAGGTTACATTCAAAGAGAACCTGTTTTCTTTCTAATGTAGAATGGATCAGTAAAAACTAAAACATTAGGGCAAGGGATAAGCTCCTTGTTGGCTGTTGAAGAGTGCTTGACTTTGACAGTTGGTCTACAATAGTGTCATACAGGAAACACGCCATAGGGCATTGGAAACTTGGGTTCGAGTCCCAATTGTAGATTTCAGTTACACACAGCAAATTATAAAACTGGGTTAAAGACAATATTATGAAAAAATATTTCGAGATGGTTCAAATCCATCACAATTAAATGTAACTGAGAAAATTAAATATGCAGGGCATAGCTCAATTGGATAGAGCACTTAAATTTTGTAGCATCGTTAAATATGTTACATACAGCAATTTTACTTTATGGACTGTTAATCCAGAGGTTGTGAGTTCGAGTCTCACTGTCCTGCAAATTATGTGGGGAATAGCTCAGATGGATAGAGCACCGTTATTTTCGAAAACTGTAGCGATATATATTCGTTACATGCAGCAATCATTTTAAGAAATTGCATAGGGAGCCGGATGTCGTAGGTTCAAGTCCTACTTCCTCACACATCAGAATATGAGAGTAAATGGAAACTCGGAAAGCCTTGTAAACTTTCGTTCTTGGTTCGAATCCAAGTGTTCTGTTAGATGAAAAATCTAAAAAATAAAGAAAGGAAAAAGGAAAATGAAAAATAGTTTTATTCAGGATTTCGTAGAAGACAATCCAATATCTGTGAAAACGGAAAAATTGAATTTTATGGATGCAATAGAACAAAAACTAAATGACTTACCATACAATGTATCTGTAACAGAAAACGGTGCAATTGGTTATCGGACAACTGGAAGTGCATTGGTTGATATCAACTACATGACATCATCTCTTCGGAAAAAGAAAGATAATGAATTATTTGATATGTTCCAAGCAGCGTATTATGAAAATCCTATATTTGCCTGGAAATGGTTATTCTTTTTGAGAGACATTAGAGGTGGAATGGGAGAAAGAGATACATTTAAAAGAATCATTAAGCACATGGCTGATTTCAGACCAAAGGAAACAGCAATATTGATTCCATATATTGCAGAATATGGAAGATATGATGATACTTGGGTTTTACTTGATACTCCTTTAAAAGATGTTGTGATAAAAATGATAAATGCACAGCTACAAATGGATATAAAGAATTACAAAGAAAGTAAACCAATATCATTGCTTGCTAAGTGGTTGCCGAAACGAAATGCAGAAAGTCATGTTTCAAGACACATAGCAAAAATTATTATTGCTGGTTTAAAAATTGATGACAAGACATACAATAAAATGTTGGTGAAACTTAGGAAGAAACTTAATCTAGTAGAAACCTACATGTGTGAAAATCAATGGTCAGCAATCGACTACAATTCAGTACCTTCTAAAGCAAATCTGTTATATCGAAATGCATTTCTAAAACATGATTCTGAAAGAAGAACCCAGTTTTTAGAAGATTTAAAGAATGGAAAAGAAGGAGTAAAAATCAATGCTTCTACAAACTTCCCACATGATATTGTACATGGTTATATTAAGATTGGTAGCTGGTACTATAGCATAAAATCTTATGACGAAACTCTGGAACAGTTATGGAAAAATCAGAAAGATACTGTACAATCAGCAGAAAATATTATGGTTATTCAGGATGGATCTGGTAGCATGTATCAGAAAGTGAGTGAAAATTCATCTCTTCAAGCAGAAGAAGTAGCAACTGCATTGGCTATATATTTTGCGGAAAGAAGTTCTGGACAGTTTCATAATAAGTTTATGACATTTGGAGCAAGTCCAAGAATTGTCGATATTAGTAATTGCAAAAATCTTAGGGAGAAAATTCAGCTTACTTTGAAAAATGTAGATTATAGCAATACAAATATAGAAGCAGTATTCCAACTTTTACTTAGTACAGCAGTTAAAAATAACATGAAGCAAAGTGATTTGCCAAAAACATTGCTGATGATTTCTGATATGGAATTTGACTATATGGTTTCTGGTAGAAAAGATAAAGCAATGTTTGAGGAGTTTGCTGAAGAATATGAACGATATGGTTACGAACTTCCCAAATTGGTATTCTGGAACATTTGCTCAAGAACAGGAACAATTCCTATAAAGGAAAATAAAAATGGAGTAGCTTTAGTATCAGGATACTCAGTCAACATTATGAATATGGTTTTAAGCAATGAGCTTGACCCATTATCATGTTTACTGAAACAGTTAAATACTGAGAGATATCAGATTATTGAAGAAAAATTAAAAGAATTGGAGGAAAAAGGAAAATGAATTTGAATGGTTTAAATGACCAGCAAGTAGAAGAGAGTAGAGAAAAGTATGGTAGTAATAAGCTTCCAGAACCGAAACAAAAAACTTGGTTTGATTTTCTAAAAGATACTCTGAAAGAAGATGTAAATATAACATTGATTGTAATGGCAGCCATTTTATTAGTTCTTGCTATTTTAGGAGTACAAAGTTTTGCTGACCCCATAATGATTATAATGCTTTTAGGTATTGTATGCGCTTTAGGAATAAAATTAGGCTTATCTGTTGTAAAAGCAAACAATGAATTAAAAAGAAAGACATCAACACGATATTGCAATGTAATACGCAACGGTTCTACGGTTAAAATCAATAAAAATGATATAGTAGTAGGAGATATAGTTTGCTTAGAACTTGGACAAGAAATATATGCCGATGGATATGTCATTGATGGAGAAATTTCTGTAAGCAATGCAGCAATTAACGGAGAAACAGAAGAATGTAAAAAGCATTATGTTCCAGGATTCTCTTGGCCAAAAGAGATAACTACAGATGACTATGTTGGTGAAACATGTGTATTTGCAGGCACAACTGTCATGTCTGGTGAAGCTAAAATGTTAGTACAAACAGTTGGTATTAATACAGTAAATGGTGATACATTAGTTAAAATGCAGACATTGGAACCACCCAAAACAGCCCTGGATATTGCAATTAAGAAATTAGCAAACTTTATTTCCAAATGGGGAACTCTTGTTGCCGTAGCTGGATTTATTATCTCGACCATGAGTGGAATTTTAAGAACAGGATTTGCTGAATATTTTGCTGGAGACATTTTACAAACAATAAGAGTAATAGCATCAAATATTTCTGTTGCATTATCAGTTGTTGTAGCAGCAGTTCCAGAGGGACTTCCTCTGATTGTGCAGTTAGTTACGCAAATGAATGTTAAAATTATGGAAAAGTCTAATATTTTGGCTAAAAATCCTTCTAAGATTCCAGAGTTAGCATATGTGAATTATGTATGTACAGATAAAACAGGAACATTAACAACAGGTGTTATGACACCAAGGAAAATTGTAACTGGTGATATGAAATCTCAGAAGATTGATAAAAACAATGTACCGGAAATTCTTAAAGAAAACATTGCTTTAACAAGTGGCAGTGTATTCGATAAGAAGGGGAAAGTCACAGGTGGCAATTCAATTGACAGGGCTATGCTCAGTCTTCTTAAACAATCTGAATTCGATTCTATTCTAAGTCAGAAATTAAAATTCAAAAAACAACCTTTTAACAGTCAATATAAGTATTCTGCATTTTCCACAAGGAATCAAGGAGTGGTTACTACATATTATAAAGGCGCACCAGAAAAGATTCTGTCAAATTGTAAATATAGAGAAGTAAATGGTAAAGTAGAGAAAATGACAGATGCAGATAGAATGGCTATCCAAGACGAAATCTACGCATTGACTACAAAAGCAATGAGATGTATTGCATTTGCATACAATTCAGAAGCTTTAGAAGAGAATATAATTCCTGATAATTTAACTTTTATTGCAGTTATTGGCGTGCAAGACCCAGTAAGACCAGAAGTACCAAAGGCTGTTAAAACAGCTCAAGAGGCTGGAATTACAGTTATTGAAATTACAGGAGATTGTATTGAAACTGCTGTTGCAATTGCAGAAGATGCAGGAATTTATAAAAAGGGAAATCTAGCATTAACAGATGCAGAATTTGCAAGCATGTCCGATGACGAAATCAAAAGAGCAATTCCAAGATTAAGAGTTATTGCAAGATGTTCACCTACTACAAAATTACGTTTGGTAACATTGGCACAGGAATTAGGTTACTCTGTGGCCATGACAGGAGATGGAACAAACGATGCTCCGGCATTAACAAAGTCTGACGTAGGATTTGCCATGAACAGTGGAACAGATGTAGCAAAAGAGGCTGGAGATATTATTCTGGTAGACGATAACTTTGCTTCTATTGTAAAAGGTGTAAAACTTGGAAGAACATTTATGCATAATATCCTTATGTTCTTAAATTTCCAGTTACCAATTAACTATTCGCTTCTGGCTATGAATTTCTTATATCCAATCTTCCTTACAGGTTCTTTCTTAACCTCAGCACTCATTCTTATTATCAATATCATTATGGATTCACTGAATTCATTAAGTTTTGGTGGCGAACCTCCAAAAGATGAATATATGAAAGAAAAACCTCTGAAAAAAGGAGAAGGATTATTTGTTAATGGAAGTAAAAAACATATTGCAATCAATGCATGTGTATTCTCTTTAGCATTTGGAATTATGATTTTTAGTCCAATGAAGCATTTATTTACTACAGAAGAGGCTGGACTATCAGCTAGATTTGCTTTACTTTGCTTCATGGCAGTTTTAAACGGTTTTACCCTTAGGACAGACAGTAAAAATCTGTTCAAAGGATTAAGCAAAAATAAATTATTCTACAGAATTGCTATTGGAATTTTTGTAGGAACAATTGCACTGGTACAGTTCGGAGGAAGTGTATTACACACAGCGCCATTAAATTTCACACAGTGGTTAGCTGTTGCTGGATTATCTCTTATTGTATTGGTAGCAGATGTTATTCGAAAAACAATGAAAGGGAGAAAGTAAAAATGGGATTCTTTAGTTTCTTAAAAGGGAAAGGCAATGAACCGGAACAGACAAATGCTCCGGTTCAAGAAAAGACACAGAAAGAGACAGTGGTAATTGATATGTCCAAGTCACAGGAGAACTTGAATAAGGTTCTGATTAACATGTCAAAAGATAGTAAAGTTGATATGAGTAAACATACTGCAAGAGTTGCAGTTGCAATGGATTACAGTGGCTCTATGAGTAATTTATTTGCGAATGGTTCTGTACAGGATACTATCACAAGATTACTTCCAATATCACTAAAGTTTGATGATAATGGAGAATTAGAATGTTGGCTGTTCTCTAATGGTAAAGAAAGACTGAAAGCAGTTACAAAGGACAATTATAAAGATTATGTAAAACAGGTAATGAAAAAAGCACATATGCGTATGGGTGGAACAAATTATGCTCCTGTCCTTACAGAAATGGTTCATTACTACAAAGACATTGAGCCAAGTTCTATTCCGGCATTCATCATCTTTATTACAGATGGAGAAAACTGGGATACAGAGGAAACCAATGATATTATCAGAGAACTGTCCGAGTACAATATTTTTGTTCAGTTTGTAGGAATTGGTGATGAGGATTTTAAATATCTCAAATCACTGGATGACATGAAAGGCAGAAAACATGATAATACAGGTTTTACCGCTGTAGAAGACATGTGTAAGATGACAGATGAAGAACTGTATACGGAACTGCTGAGACAGTATAAAGATTGGTTGAATAACAAATAAACGGAGGAATGAAAAATGGCAGTAATTAATATGAGTAAAAACCAGAAGATTAATATGGTTAAAGATGATGGAAGTGCAATTAAAAATATCTTTATCGGTGTCCGTTGGGATATGAATAAATATGCTGGAGAGAGTGATATCGACTTTGATATTCATGGATTTCTGACCAATGAAGATAAAAAGGTACAGTACCCAAAAGATATTGTAAATTATAACACGTATGGAGATGGAAGTGGTTATCCATGGATTGAATTTTCAGGTGATAATACAACAGGAGATGATTCACAGGGAATCAAATTTTATGGAAAACACTTCGATGAATACTTCATTGTTCATGCAGATAAATTCCCAGAGAATAAAACAGATTTTACAATTTGTCTTTCTATATACAGAGCTATTCAGCGATTACAGAATTTTGGAATGGTAAATAATGCTGTAGTTACTGTATATGATTACGATAATCCTTCTGAATTTGAAGCAAACTTTGATTTATCAGAAGACGAAAAGTTTGAAAAACTCAATGCAATTGAGTTAGGAAGATTGTATAAATATAACGGAGGTTTTAAATTCCAGGCAATTGGAAGTGGTTACTCAGGAGGAATGACCGAACTGTTCAAAAACTTTGGATTAGAAATTGACGAGGGTAGAGATTAATATGACATATTTAGTTGTAATCGGATTAATCGCTGTAGCAGCAATCGGATTCTTTGGATTCACAAAAATTGGTAAAAGAATCAGGTTGAGAGCTACCGGCACAATTAATGAAAAACTGGAAGAAGATGCATCCACACCTGAAGGTGCGAAAGCCTATTTCAATGCAGCTATTGAAAAGAAGGAAGAGGATTATTCTAAGGCAAGTACAAATTATAGTCAAATTCTTGGAAAACTTTCTTCTTTTGAGAAAGACCTTCGGCTTTTACAAAAGGATGAGATGAAAGTTTCTATGGATATTGATACCTGTATTACCAAAGGAGATGATGAGGGAGCCAAAGTTTATCTTCAGAGACAACAGGATATTCAGGATAAAATGGAAGTTTTAAAGGACAGCATCCATGAGTTAAAAGAAAATGAAAGAATCCAGAAAGAAACAGTTGATAAACTTTTTGAAGATTTAACTCAGTTAAAATCTGAAAAAGAAAAAGCTATCTTCACTTTAGAAACAGTAGAGGCTACAAAATCTCTGAAAGCTGATACAGGAGTTGGTTCTTCCGAAGAAGATAAAATGCTACAGAAAGCAAGAGATGGTGTAAGAAAGGCAAAAGAGGAATCGGAAGGTAATCGTATTGCTTATGAGAATTCCTCTGATGTGCAGAAAAAACGTCTGGATAAGAAAATGAAAGACGATGAAGTAAATAAGAAGTTGGCTGCTTTAAAAGCTAAGAAAGGTATGTAAGAGTGAAAAAATATTTGAAATTATTTGTTAAGTCCATGTGCCAAAGCGCAGTAATTACTTTGGGAACCATGGCAACAGTTGTAGTAATTGACAAAGGAATTGAAGCGTATCAAAATTTTAAAGAAAAAAGAGAGGAAATGAAAAATGATGACAATGAAGAATACGAAACAGGAACTTTTTGATGCATACGAAAGTGCTTTAAAAGAGTTAGAACAAGTAAAAGCTTTAAAAGAATCTCCAGCAGATGTCATGGAAGAAAAGAGAAAAGTAGCAATGGAGGAAAATGCAGCAAAGGCTGTTGAAAGTAGTGTTTTCAGCGAAGAAATCACACAGCAGTATAAAGATTTACAGGAATCCATTGACTCTAAGAAAGCAGTATTGAAAGAACTTTACGATATTGAAGCTAATGCATCTTCTTTAGCCGCAATTATTAACGCAATGAAAGAAAAACAGTATCAGTTAGAAGCGGATTATAAGGCAAGAAAAGTTGAATTGGACAACGAATATAAAGATGAAGTTGATAAAAACCAGACAGAATTAAAAGAGATGCAGGAAGCGATCACCCAGGTTAGAAAAGAAGTAAGAGATGCAAGAGCAGATGAGCTTGAGAAGGTACATATTGAACGTAAGAGAGAAGAAGAGGAATATGCTTACAATCTGAAACGTCAGAGAAAAATTGAAAATGACGCATGGGAAGATGAGAAAGCCGAAAGAGAAAAGATTTTAAATGATAAAGAAGCCGCTGCAGATAATATGTTTGCAGAAGCAGAAGCTAAGTTAGATGAGCTGGAAGAATTACGTGAGAAAGTAGCTGAAATTCCTAATTTGATTGCGAATGCTGAAAAAGAAGGAAGAGAAGCTGGACAAAAAGAAGCTGCTAAAGAATATGGTTACAAAAAGACCATGTATGAAAAAGAAAAAGAATATGAGATTGGTAAACTGGAAGATAAGGCTTCTATGCTGGAAGAAAAATTAGCACAGGAAGAAAGCAAAGCAGTTGCCCTCCAGGAAAAATTAGATGAAGCATATTCTAAGATGAATACATTAGCATCTGATACAGTAAAAGCAAATGGTGCGGTTCGTATCATGTCTCCTGGTACATCTGCCACCTCTAAATAATCATGTCTTATCAAGAAATTCTTAAACAGCCAGAATATTCATTTCTGAAAGAGAACCCACATTTAGGAAACAACATTTGCTTACTCGGTATGGGAGGTTCCATTGCATATGGAACCAACCTACCAACAAGCGATGTAGATATTAGAGGTATTGCGGTAAATACGAAAGCAGATTTACTTGGGATGAGTAACTTTGAGCAGGTTCTTGATTCACCAACAGATACTTGTATTTATAGTATGAATAAGATTTTTAAGTTGCTCCTTAACTGCAATCCTAATTGCATTGAATTGTTAGGTCTTAAACCAGAACATTATTTATTCGTAGATGCTATAGGACAATTGATTTTAGACAATAGAAAATTGTTCTTATCTAAAATAGCAATACATTCATTTGGAGGATATTCGCAATCACAGTTGAGAAGAATGTGCAATAAAACAGCACGAAATGTAAACCAAGCAGAGCGAGAACGTCACATTTTAAACAGTATTGACAATGCATATTTTACTTTTAAAGATAGGTATTTCTCTTTTGATGAAGAACAGATAAAACTCTATATTGATAAATCTGAACAGGAAGAATATGATACCGAGATTTTCATGGACGTAAATCTACATCGCTATCCTTTGAGAGATTACAAAGGAATGTGGTCTGAAATGAATAATATTGTAAAAGATTACTCTAAGATTGGTAAAAGAAATAAACAGGCTGCTGAACATGGAAAACTGGCCAAACATATGATGCATTTGCTTAGACTGTATATGATGTGCATTGATATTTTGGAAAAAGAAGAAATCATTACTTATAGAGAACAGGAACATGATTTGTTGATGGATATAAGGAATGGAAAATTCCTGGATGAAAATAACCAACCGACAGATGGGTTTTATGACTTATTAAATGAATGGCAAAAGAGGTTTGAGTATGCAAAAGAAAATACTTCTTTGCCAGAAAAGCCAGACTATAAAAAAGTTGAGGAATTATTAATCTTCCTTAATGAATTGGCTTTAGGTGCTTGAGGAACTCAGACAAGAAAGGACGGGATAATAATTTCAGTGTTATAAAAGTTGTGAATGAAATTATTGTTGAAATGTCTGCTACCATAGGCAACACCTCCTTCAGAAATAGTGGTATGCGTCCCATGAATTACCGATACCCATCCGTTGGCTTTCCGATCTTCGTTCCTCACGCTGTGGCACGAAGAGTATAACATAAAGAATTTACTAGGTCGAATAAAAGTGGTAATAGTGGGACTCACACAAAAAATAGAAAGAGGTGAAAGAAAATTGAATGAATTACCTAAACTATTCATGATGGTTGGTATTCCTGGAAGTGGAAAATCTTACGAATCAGAAGTGATTGCAAAAGAACATGATGCTGTAATTCACGCCTCTGATAAAATAAGAGAGGAGTTTTCCAAGAATCCTAATCTAAAAGGAGATAACAATTTAGTTTTTCAGCAGCTACATTTAAGAGTTCAAAGAGATTTAAAAGCTGGAAAAAATGTTGTTTATGATGCAACGAATATCAATTCAAGGCGAAGAAAAGCATTTCTAAATTCTATTAAATCAATCCCCTGTGAAAAAATTGCAATTATAATGGCTACACCATATGAACAGTGTATCAAAAACAATGCGGAAAGAGATGACAGTATACCAGAAAGCGTTATTGAGAAAATGTATAAAAATTTCCAAGTTCCTTATTATTATGAAGGATTTGATGTGATTCAGATTGTGCTATGGCAAGAAACTGATTATAAACAGGCACTTGATTTTCTTAAACGATATAAAGATTTTGACCAAGAGAATAAACATCATAGATTAACTCTTGGCGCACATGCAGAGATGGCTATTGATTATACATTAAGTCGATATCTTTCAGGAGAAAGTGGGTATATTCCAGAATTAGCATGGGCTTCTCTTCTCCATGATTGTGGCAAACCATTTTGCAAAGAGTTTAAAGAAGGTGATGAAAATGCTCATTATTATGGACATATGAATGTTGGAGCATATGATTCTTTCTTTTATACTGCTAGATTAAATTGCGATTCTTTATTGATTGCATGGCTGATTAATTGGCACATGGAACCCTTCTTTTGGAAGAAAGATGAAAAATTGAGAGAAAAAAGATTGAAACTATGGGGAAAAGATTTATTTGAAATGATTGAGAAAATACATGAAGCAGATTTATTTGCTCATTAGAAAGGAACAAAACAAAATGAAAGAAAGACAGTTTACAGAAGATATTTGTAAAGTATTGGTTCATGAAGAACCGGAAATAGTATTTGGATTATTAGAAAAGGCAGGAATCAAAGTGAATGTAGATTCTGATAACATCTTTGATGTAATCCATAAGATTAGAGGGTTGAGTAAATAGTGTATTGCGGTTACATTGTAGAGCTTCAGAAACTGCGTAAACATTCTAATGCGGACAGACTTCAGTGTGTGGAAGTTTTTGGGAATAACATTATTGTAGACTTATCCTATAAAGAAGGGCAGAGAGTAGTGTTCTTTCCTGTGGATGGACGATTAAGTGATGAATACGCAGAAGCCAATAACCTTGTAAGAAAAAAAGATGAAGCTGGGAATAATATCGGTGGATATTTGGAACCAGGGAAAAATAATATTAGAGCATTAAAGCTCAGAGGGGAAAAGTCAGAGGGATTGGTATTACCGATTGAAACTTTATCTCCATATATAGATATTGAGAAATTAAATATTGGGGACAAAATCACAACATTGAATGGACATTTGATTTGTGAAAAGTATATTCCTAAAAGAAGGAATGTAACTGGTAATGGAAATGGTTCCTCAAAATCTAAAAACATATCTAAGAAGGAAAAATATCCTATCTTTTCAGAACATGTTGATACAGAACAGTTGGCATATAACAAAAATGCTTTTAAGCCTGGAGATAAGTGTGTGATTACACTCAAAATGCATGGCACAAGCACTCGCCATTCTAGCAGTATCAAATCTGAACAAATCAAACAAAAATTTTTCGAGAGATTATTCCATAAAGAACCAAAAATTAAGAAAGAATGGACGTATGTATCTGGCTCAAGGAGAGTAATATTGGAAGACTTTGATGGTGGATTTTACGGGTCTAATGAATTCAGAAAACCATGGCACGATTTCTTTGAAAATAAACTTGAGAAAGGTGAAACCGTTTACGGTGAAATTGTTGGATATGTGAATGAACAAACACCGATTATGGGTAGTTGTTCCACATCCAAGTTCAAGGACAAAGAAATCAAAAAACTCTATGGAGACAAGATGGAATTCTCATACGGATGTAAGCCAGGAGAAAGTAAGTGCTATGTGTATCGTATGACACTTACCAATGAAGATGGATACACTGTTGAATATCCAGATTGGCTTATGAGATTACGCTGTGAGCAAATGGGAATTGAATGTGTACCGTTATTTGAGACATTCTATTTTACAACATGGGAAGACCTCATGGAAAGAGTAGAAAAGTATTATGATGGTGCAGACCCAATTGGAAAAACTCATGTAAGAGAAGGTGTTGTAGTACGCATAGAGAATAGACCTAAATTTACGGCATTTAAGCATAAGAATTTTACATTTAAGCTTGTAAGCGGTTTGATTACAGAATCAGCGGATACAGCAAATATGGCAGACGATGTAGTAGAGGAACTTTGATGGAAGAGACGCAGTTAAAATGTCAATGCCATAAATGTAAAGAAGTCTTTAACTATTCAAGTCTTTCTACAGATGTAAAAAAACGTCATATAAGCCCTTGCTGTGGGGCATCTTATTCAGTTCTTAATAGGTCACTCGACCAATATTTCGAAAAATTTTTATATATCAACAATGATTCAAAATACTACGAATATTAGAAAGGAAATCAAATGGAACAAAACACATTAAGACAAGCGGACGCTCAGATTGAAGTAACAGGTATTATTAGTGAAATAAAATTAGAAAAAGTAAAAGAAGAAAACAATGAAGCCATTGTGGGTAGAATTAAAATCCAAACAGATGAAACAAACACAATTTCTGTAAATGTAAATTCCAGAAAATTCACAAAAGATGGAAGTGAGAGCAAAACATATCCAGGCTGGGAAACCCGTATGGAAGAATACGAATCTATTGCAGACGTTGGTAAAGACGAAGCAACGGTTGTCCATATCGGTAAAAAAGCTGGAAATTTAAGACCAAGTAAATATATTAACAAAGAAAGTTTAAAAGAGGTACAAGGCGTTAATTATTCTGCCAACTTCATGAATAAACTTGACAGAACTTATGATGAGGAAGGAAACCTTGATATTGAATTCAAAGCAGAATTCCATGTGGAGGGATATATCCAATCCATGATTGATGAGATTGAGAAAGAAGAGGAAACAGGAAGAAAAATTCTGAATCTTCAAGTTCCTACTTACAACTCTATTGAGCCATTAAAGATTATCATCCCAGAAAACTTAGTTTCTTCTGTGGAAGATATCTGGGAAATGGGAAATACCGTTATGGTTGACGGAATAATCGTAAACAGAAGTATTGTTCATGAGAAGGTTGTAAAACGTGCAATTGGTAATGATATCCATGAAACCACTACAGAATATGTAAATGAGTTGGTAATGACAGGTGGTACTGCTCCATATGATGAGGAAATGGCTTACAGTGAGGAAGCTATTAGAAAAGCATTAGCTGATAAGCAAATTGCTTTAGATGAAGCAAAAGCAAAGGCACAAGAAGATAAGAAAAATGGTAAAAAGTCTGGTAGTGCAGTTCCTAAAAGTGCTGTTCAAACTGGCAGAAAATTGCCAACAGCAGGATTTTAATAGGAGGGGACGAGCATGGGATTTTCATTAGACGATTTATTAAACCCTCAAGTGTCAAAAGTAACACGCTCTACAGATAATTTAATTATCACTACATACGGAGCAAGAGGTCAGGGTAAAACCCCTGTTGCTGCAAAGATGGAAAAGCCATTCTATTTCGCATTCGGTAAATCCGGTCTTAGTGGAATTAACAATGTTGATTTCCAGCCTGTTAATTCTTGGTCTGATTTTAAAAGTCTTGTAAAACTGTTCTCTAGTAAGAAAAACTATGAACAGCTTCATGAAAAATATCACACATTGATTCTTGATGAAATGGAAATTCTCTACAAATACTGTGAGCAGTACGTTGCTTCTACTGAAGGTGTACGGAAAATTAAAGAAGGTAATGGCGGCTATGGCCTTTGGGGAGACTTAAAGGACGAATGGGAGAATGAAATCATGAAGATTATCGGAAGTGGTTTCTGCGTTATGTTTATTCTTCACGCCTGTGCAGATGATACCGGAAAGGTAATGCCAGTGGGAGATGTAAAACGTATGCTGCCAATTCTCTTAAATCATTCAGATATCATTGGATATGTTCGTGGTAATGGTTCTGATCCAGAAACTGGAAAGCCTATTCATTCCTCTCTTATGCTTACAGATACAGATGAGTATTTTGCAAGAACCAGAAATGAATACTTCCAGCCAGTAATTGAAGATTATACTGCTGAGAATCTTGTACAAGCTTACTATGACGCTTTGGACAGACAGGAAGAAGCAGAAGGTACAACAACTGTCACCAAAGAAGTTGGCGATAAGATGTATGAGAAAGAACGAATTCCGTTTGATGAATTGATGAGCAAAGTTGGAGAAGCTATTCAGAAAATGTGTGCAGCTAAACGTGATGAGGAAGTAGTTGATATTGTTGAAAAAACACTTGGAAAGGGCGGTAAGGTTTCTCAGTGTACTGCAAAACAGTATGAAGCGGTAGAAGTAATCTTAAATGATTTAGAAGAAGCATTAGAATAATGGGAAAACGTAAATGTGCTATTTGTGGGGAATGGATTGAAGACAATTCAGAGAGCGTACCTTATAAAAAAAGGTATGCTCACCTCAAATGCTTCAATGTTGCAATGCAAGTTGTAGCCACAGAGAATCCGGGTAAAAAAGCAACATCAGCGAAACCTAAAACGGCAAAATCTACTCCTCAAAGAGAAGTAAGAGCAGGACTATCAGAAGAAGAGTATCAAGAGAAAAAGCAGTTATGTGATTATATAAGGAAGTGTCTAAACAGTGATATTTCCATAAAGATATATAAACTAATGGAAGACTACATAAAAAAATATAAAGTTTCTTACCATGAAATCTATGAAACTTTATATTGGTACTATTCTATTGAGAGTCATCCGGTACAAGGAGATATGATTGGAATTTTCCCCTATATATATGATGAGGCTAGAAAAGAGTTGGAAGTAATCGAAAATGCACAAAAAGACTGTGCAGAAAAAATAGGAGACATACAGAAAATGTATCAGGAAAAGACATTAACAGCTCCAGATATTAAGGACAGGGTAATGAAACAGATTGATATTAGTAAGATTGGAGAGTGATAAGATGGCATCATTTGGTTGGTTTATGTTGGGTGCTGTAACAGGAGGAACATTAGGAGCTTTATTGATAGCTTTGTTAAGTGCTTCTAAAACAAATGATACAGAAGATGATAAAGAGCAATTGGAGTATTTAAGGAGAATGAGTAAGAAACAGAAATGACAGGACTTTTTGATAAGAAAGCTGTGTTTCAAGTTATTGGTTGCTTGCTTCAAAATCCTGATTTATTAGAGGAATATCCATTATCACCAGAAGATTTTAATGGGGAGGATTTTCACCAGATTGTATTTTCTTCTATTTATAATCTTCATAACCAGGGAATAAAAGTAATTGACTGCTTTGCATTGGATTCTTTTATATCTTCCTATGAAAAGCAATATCGGATATTTACTTCTAATAATGGTATTGACTATGTGAACGATGCGGTATCCATGTGTGAGCCTGAGAACTTTGTTTATAATTTCAATCGGGTGAAAAAATTTAGCCTATTGAGATATTATGAATCACAAAATGCTGATATTACGTTTATCTATGACGCTTCGATTGTAGACCCTGTATTACAGGAGAAAGAACAGAAGAGATTCGATGGATATACAGTGGAAGATATTATTGAATTAATGGAGATTAAAATTGTTACTACTCCAAAGGAACGTTTTAGTTCTGCAAAAGAAAAACAAGGTCAGCTTGCCGGAACGGGATTATTGGATGTGATAATGTCATTTAAAGTAAATCCTGAGATTGGTTTTCCTATGCAGAGTAAATTCATGAATGCTTTGCTTCGTGGAGCAAGAAGGTCTGCTTTCTATCTTCGTTCAGGAGGCACTGGTTCAGGAAAATCAAGACTGTCTTTTGCGGATACATGTCTTAGCTGCATTCCTTGGTTATACAATTTGAAAACAAAAGAATGGGAGTATACAGGGTTCTGTAATCCAGGATTGATTATCACTACTGAATTGAGTGTTAAAGAGGTTCAAACGATTATTGTGGCTTTTATCAGTGGAGTGAAGGAAGACCACATTACCTATAATGAATATAAAGATGGAGAATTTGAAAGAGTGCTCCAAGCAATTAAGTATATAGAATCAAGTCCTTTATATATAGAACATATACCAGATTTTGATATTGATGATATAAAATCTTTGATAAAAAGATATTATAGAGAGAAAAATATTGCAATCGTAAATTTCGATTATCTGCATACATCTCTAAAGCTTATTGCTCAAATCTCAAACTTATCCAGAGGAATGAAAATCAGAGAAGACCAGGTACTATTCATGTTCTCAGATGCGTTAAAAGGTCTTTCCAACGATTATAACATTCACATTGATTCAGCAACACAGTTATCTGGGAATTATAAAGATGCTCAGGAAAAAGACCAGACAATCCTCCGAGGCTCAAAAGCCATTGCAGATAGAATTGATGTTGGTTATATACTCCTTCAACCTTCTAAAACAGAATTGGAATCGGTGAAACCAATTTTACAGAAAGGGATTTATGAAATCCCCAATATGATTTATCACTTGTATAAATGTAGAAGAGGAAAAATAACCAGAGTTAAAGTATGGATGCATGTTGACTTAGGGAATTGTCGAGCCAAAGATTTGTTTGTTACAACATTTGATAATGTATTAATTCCGGTAGATGCCTTAACGATAGAAAGTGTTAATAAGATTCTAAAACAACATTCCATTGACGAAAAAGAAATAGAGGCTACTCAGGAAGAGATGGCAGAAGCAGCAAAAAGCTTTACTGATTTTTAGGGGAAGATATGTATTTCGATTCACAAACAATAGAGAATAAATTATCCAGTGAAGATATTATTAAAATCTGTGATGATTTAGGAAATGGAATGTATGAACAGGATAGTGCAGGAACTCTTATCTTCTGTACTCAATTATGCCATGAAGACGGAGATTCGATGAAGCTATATGCTTACGAAAACAAAGAGGAGAAGAGAAGATGGACGTTTCACTGTTATACCTGTGGAGATACTTATGACATATATGAATTAGTTATTAGAGCAAGACGGAATCAAGGAATCACGCTTACATTTTCTCAGGCAATCAAATATGTAGCAAGCATTACCAATAACGTATTTTATAAAACAAACAACATAGTTTCACAATATAAGATAGATGACTGGGACTGGATAAATCGTTTGAAATCCTCCCAAAACAAAAAATCCATTCCTCAGTTATCAGAAATTAGCGAACACATTTTAGAAATCTTTTGTCCATATCCACATGAAATATGGTTAGAAGAGGGAATCAGTAAAGAATCTATGGAAAAGTATCAAATATCTTATTGGGGAGAACAAAATAAAATTATTATTCCACATAGAGATATTAATGGAAGATTGATAGGTATAAGAGGACGAGCCTTAAATCAATCTGATATAGAAGCAAAAAGAAAATATATGCCAATCACAATCGAAGGAAAAGTTCTGAAACATACATTAGGTAACAATCTCTATGGATTGTGCCAGACAGAAGAAGCAATTAAGCGAATAGGAAAGATTATAATTTTTGAAAGTGAGAAATCAGTTCTTTTATGCGATACCTATTATAACCAGAATAATTTCAGTGTTGCTGTATGTGGTTCTAATATAACAGATACGCAGTGCAAAATGATTTTATCTCTGGGAGTCCGGGAAGTAATGATTGCTTTTGATAAAGAATATGAGAATCCGAAAAGTAGACTGGCTGAATTATATTACAACAAACTGTTGAAATTGGCATATAAGTTAAATCCTTACTGTACAGTTTATTTATTAATGGATACAGAAGGGTTGCTACAGCAGAAAGATTCTCCTGCTGATAGAGGAAAAGAAATATTAGAAAAGTTAATGAAAAATAAAATTGAAGTACGAAAGGAAGAGTAAGTATGAATTACAGAGAATTATGTGGAGCAGAACTTACAGCAATATTTACACCGTTTGAGATACAGGTGAGTTCAAGCATTAAATCAATAAATTTAAACTTAATCAAAAAAGTTGAATTTTATCCTCCAGCAACAAAACTTATTTTAAAAGATGGTAGGGAATATGTTTCTGTTGCACAGGAAGGTGATACATTTGATAAATTACAGGGAGTAAAAGAATGTCTGTTGAAATTTTTGTTTGATGGGAATTCATATTATCCATTAGTTCGTTCTCTTGTTAGAGAAAGTCAGAAAGAAGAAGCTAAAGAAGCAAAGAGATTAGCAGACGAAAAAGCTGCTAAAGAAGCTCAGATTAAAAAAGAAAAAGAGAATCGTGAGAAACGTATTGCTAGAGAAAAAGCACAGAGAGAGTATGAGATTGAAGTGCAGAAAGAAGCTTATCTCAGAGCAATGAAAGAATTCAATAAGGAAGAATCTGATTGTTAGAAACAATCCTATCTAAGATTCGACCAGTTGAAGAGGCAGACAGGGGTAATCTTCTGACAGTATCTTATTCAAAATTGAGTCTTTTTGAGCAGTGTGCCATGAAGTATAAATTAAAATATATTGATGGTAATTATTCTGAATCAAAAACTCTTCCATTGGAGCTTGGAACAATTCTACATAAAGGATTAGAGATTAAAGGGAGGAATAAAATTGAGGGAAAATCAGTTGATTATGATTATATTAAAACATCAGTAGTCGAAGGATGCGAAGAAGAGACTGATAAAAGTACCTCTTTCCTTCCAGGAATCAATGATATTAAAATGCGGTATTTAGAAGACTGGTTAAAAAGAGATGAAAATACTCTTATGAACTACGATGAAAAAATGAAGTTATATTTGAATCAAATTCTTTATGACAGAATGGAAGATACAAACTGGAAAGTAAAGGCTGTAGAGGATAGTTTTGAGTTTGTATACGATAATAAATGTATCATGCATGGATTTATTGATAGGATTGATGAAAACGTAGATGGAGAGATAAAAGTCATTGACTATAAATCTTCAAAAAAAGTTTTCAGAGATGAAGATATAAAAACACCTTTACAAATGGTTATTTATGACTTAGCTTGCGTATTTAAGTACGGTAAACTACCAACGTTTCATGAATATGATTTTATATTATTGAATAAGAAACAAACGACAGAAGATGGAGTATGTTCTTCCGGTTATTTGAAAAGAGGGTTAAAAAAGATTGATAAGCTGTTGGAACTTATTGATGAGTTTGAAAAACTTGGTGTATATAAACCAAGCCCTACACCTCTTTGCTATTGGTGCGATTTTTCCGGAAGAGATTATTCGCCTAATGCAGATAAACGATATGGAGGTCTGTGTCACTATCATTCATTATGGACACCAGATAATAGAACATTCAAAAGGAATAAAGAATGGATACCAGGAGAAACGACAAAAACAAGACGAATATTTTAGATGCAGTGCGAATGGTGCATTTACATGTACATACGGACTATTCAAACATCCGCTTGATTGATTCCATCAATAAAATTGATAGGTTAATTAAAAAGGCGATTGAATTAAACAATTCTGGTATTGCAATTACAGACCATGAAGGAGTTTCTGGTCATGTTCAAGCTCTGCAACTTGTCGAGAAGGGCAAGATTGCAGGGACAATACCAGAAGATTTTCGATTAATATTAGGAAATGAAATTTACTTGGTAGATTCTCTGGAGGAAGTCAGAGATAATTACCAATCAGGAGTTACAAAGTTCTGGCATTTCCTTTTATTAGCAAAAGATGAAATTGGACATAAGCAATTAAGAATTTTAAGTTCTCTTGCCTGGGATAACAGTTTTAAAACAGGTAAGATGGAAAGAGTACCTACATTAAAAGCAGACTTAGCAAAGGTTGTGTTAGAAAATCCTGGACATTTGATTGCCAGTACCGCTTGCATCGGAGGAGAAGCAGCACATTGGATAATGAATAAAGATGTTCAGAAATTCAATGAATTTGTACAGTATTGTTATAATTTATTTGGAGAGGATTTCTATTTTGAGATGCAGCCTAACAATTCAGAAGAACAAGTCTTAGTTAATAAAACTCTTTTAAGCGTTTCGCATCAGTTACAAATCCCATTTATTGTTACCTGTGATGCTCACTATATTAATAAAGAAGATAGAGTATTCCATGAAGCATATTTGAATTCTCATGAGGAAGAGAGAGAAGTTGGAGATTTTTATGCAACCACTTATATGATGACAGGAGAAGAGATTCATGAGTATTTAGATTGGCAGATTGGAGTCGAGAATGTTGATATAGCTATAAGGAATACCATGGAAATTAGAAATAAGGTTAGTGATTATAGCCTTGCTCATTCTACGATTGTTCCGGGAGCAGATATACCTGAGTATCAGGAAGAACATTATTTTAAAAGTTTCTACGATACGCATGAGTATATTAAGAAATTTGCTTACAGCGATAATGGTTATGACAGGTATTTATTACATCTGATTTCTCAAGGATTTAAAACTAAGGGATATTATGTAGGAATTACAGATGAAGAACTTAAAACATTAATTGATAGAATAGAGATTGAACTTTCCGAGATGTGGAAGGTTACAGAGAAAATTAAGAACAGTATTTCTTCTTATTATATATCTACGTTGGAACTCATTGAGATTATGTGGAATGCAGGTGATTCTTTGGTAGGAGTTGCCAGAGGTTCTGTTACAGGAATGTATACCATGTATTTAATAGGACTGATTCAAATGAATCCTATTAAATGGGGATTACCTCATTGGAGACATATATCTCATGAGAAAGCCGAACTTTCGGATTTAATAAAGTCCGCTTATGCAGTAATGCATATGACAAAATGTGGTGAACTCAGAAATCTGAGGTGTGCCTGGAAAGGCGCTAACGGTATCAGTTAAATAAGGGTAAAAAATCACGAATACGCTGACTAAGAGAGCCTACGGTCTGGAAACAGATAGCTGGTAATACCGTGTTAAGACTTTTAGCTATCACTAAACGAAAAAGTAGGTGATAAGAATGAACGATAGTTAAAAGTAAAATGTAACGACTAAATTGGAAATACTCATAAATAAATTTCCTAAGAAGTTACAGGTGAAATTCCTGTTTCCGTAGTGCCACATACGAGAAATCCTCAATATGAGTGAGCCTGTGAATAAACACAGGGTAATGATATAGTCTAGTCCGTTTGAAATATTGTGAAAACAACGGTACTATCGGTTGACATTGATACGCAGAGAAATAGAAGAAAACAAATCATTGAAGCTGTAAAAAGGCGTAAGGGTGAAAGACATACCTTGAATTGCTGTACGTTTAAAACAGAAGGAAGTAAATCAGCAATTATTACAGCGGCTAGAGGACTGGGAATCGACAATGATGTTGCTCAATATATAGCAAATCTTATTCCTATTACAAGAGGATTTACATGGTCTATACATGATTGTTTGTATGGCAATGAGGAAGAGGAAAGAAAACCTGTTACTGAGTTTGTGAATGAAGTTAAGAAAATTCCTGATTTATTAGAAACTGCATTAAATATAGAAGGTCTTATAAGTGGACGAAGTATTCATGCTTCAGCAGTATATCTATTTAATGAAGATTTTACAGAACATAATGCTAGAATGAAAGCGCCCAATGGTACATATGTTACTCAGTTTAATATGCACGACTCGGATTTTCAAGGTGGCTTGAAATTCGATTTTCTTACTCTGAGTTCACTCGATGCAGTTAGACATTGTATGGATTTGCTCATAGAAGCAGGACATATGCAATGGCAAGGAAGTCTGAGAGCCACTTATAATAAATATCTTCATCCTGATGTTTTGGACTATGAAACCAAAGAAATGTGGGATTGGGTGGCTGAAAATAAAGTTGTAAATCTCTTTCAGTTTAATACACAGGTTGGCCTACAAGCAGCAAAACGTATTCAGCCTCACAGCCTAGTAGAATTAGCTACGGCAAATAGCATTATGCGCTTAATGGTAACAGATGGGGAACAGCCAATTGATACTTATATTAGATATAAGAATGACATATCTGAATGGTATAAGTGCATGAGAGAAGATTACCATCTTACAGAAGAAGAAATAAAAGTTGTAGAGCCGTATTTACTTCCAGTTTACGGTGTTGGAGATACACAGGAAATCGTAATGGAATTATCTATGGATAAGAAAATTGCTGATTTTAGTGTAGCTGAATCGAACAAGCTACGTAAAAGTATAGCCAAAAAAAATAAAGAATTACAGCAAAAAATGAAACAAACCTTCTTTGAGAAGGGTAAAAAAATAGGAACTTCAGATAATCTGTTGAACTACATTTGGAAAGAAGTTGTAGGAAAGCAGCTTGGGTAAAATGAGTGCTCAAGTAAAACTCTGTGAACGCAAGCAAAAGCGGTGTGCTGCAAATGCAGTGCTAACGATGAAGGTTACGAGAAAATCGTGAATAATATCGTGCCAAGTTAAATCGGGTGTAACGACTATCGGAAAGGCGAAAGCATGAGTACGGGTACAGATGGGATTAGCACATCTGGGAGCGCAGAGATAGGGTGATTGTGGTCTGAAGTTTGAAAGGAGGTAAAATAAATGGGGTCGAATGGAAAGATATAGAAGGATATGAAGGACAATATCAAGTATCTAATTATGGAGATATAAAAAGATTAGAGAGAGATATTGTAGATTCTTTAGGCAGAAAAAAACATTACACTGAAAAAATTTTCCATCCACATAAAGCAAATAATGGTTATACAAGAGTATCTTTTGGACAAAAAAGAGATTTAACTCATAGAGTTGTAGCAAAAGCTTTCTTGCCAAATCCTAATAATTTGCCAGAAGTAAACCATAAAAATGGATTAGAAAAAGATAACAATTTTGTAGGAACTAAAGAAAATAATTATACAGACGGAAATTTAGAGTGGGTAACAAGAAAAGAAAATATGTATCACGCTTCAGTGTCAGGACTAATAAATAGAAATAGTGAAAAAAGGAAAGAAGCAGTTAGAATCAATCAAAAAAAAGCTTTAGAAAATCATTATAGACCTGTAGCCATGATATATGAAAATAAGATAATAAGCATATTTAGAAGTATTCAAGATGCTAGTAATATTATGAAAATTCCTCAGCAAAATATTGGAGATAATTGTAGAGGAAATAGGAACTCTGCCGGAGGGTATTATTGGAAATATATAAATAAAGATATTTATAACACAATCACTCAAGAGATAGTCTAAAAAATGATTCATTTTCAAAAAACCATACTTTCCCTTACTCCTGTATTGGAGTACAAGAATTAAATCTTGCATATCACTATCCAATTATCTATTGGAATACAGCATGTCTTATCGTTGATGCTGGTGCAGATGAAGAGATTGAAGAAAACAAGTCTACTGATTATGGGAAGATTGCAACAGCAATTTCAAATATGCAACACAGGAATATTCCAATTGCATTACCATATATCAATCAAGCCAATTTCGGTTTTTCTCCAGATGAAGAACATAATCAAATCATTTATGCTCTAAAAGCCATTAATGGTATAGGAGATGATGTGGTAAGGATTCTTTTAGAGAATCGTCCGTATAAGGATATTGAAAATTTTTACAATCGTATGATTGATACAAAACTGATTAAAAATTCCCAAATGTTGCAACTAATTAAAGCAGGAGCATTCAATGAACTTGGAATAGCCAGAACTAAACTTATGAATGATTTTGTAAGAAGATATCTGGTAAAAGAGTGTGAATCCTTGGGAATGCAGCAATTCAATCGAATTATGCTATTGGATAAGGAGTACCAGTTTATTCCAGAAGATTTGAAACTAGCAATCCGGCATGTGTACTTTAAGAAGTATGTACTGGATGACGTATTCTTCTATCAGAATGTTGTCATTAAAGGGAAGAGGATTCCTAAAGCTGGATATCATGACAGGCTGTTTAAGCTGGATGATACTGCAATGAAATTCTTTTTAGAACATTATTCTGAAGATAGTGTAGAAGATGTAAAAGGCGAACATTACATTATTTCTGAAAAGAAGTTTGAGAAGGAGAATACAAAGAATATAGCTTCTTTAAAAGAATGGTTATCAAAACCAGAAACATTACAACAGTACAATCATTATTTGGTACAAGAAGCATTGGATGATTATGCATCTGGAACAGAATCACATTGGGAGATGGAATCTTTATCTGTTTATGCTACGACAGAACACGAACTGGCCACATTGAATAATAAATTATATGGAATAGAAAATTATTTTGATATGCCAGAGGAACCAGAAATTTATGATTACTATAAAAAACGAGTAAGAATAAAAGAAGGAGAACGTTATAGAACAGAATGGAAAGAGTTTCCGAAATACCAAATTAAAAGAATTGCTGGAACGGTTTTAGATAAAAATAAAGATAAGCATTTTGTAACACTTTTGACAACAAATGGTGTTGTGATGGTTAAGTTCAATAAGGGACAATTCGCTCATTATAATCAACAGATTAGTGAAAGTACAGGAGATGGGAAGAAAAGGGTACTAGAGAAAACATGGTTTGAAAGAGGGAATAAAATAATTGTTTGTGGATACCGCCAAGGAGATATTTTTAGAGCATATAAGTATGCAGATAGTGTGTATAAGCATAGTTGTATGCTAATAAAAGAAGTGAATGAAAATGGTACGGTACAAGCAAAAGTAGAGAGATGCAATGTAAATGAAAGATAAGATAACAGCAGTAATAACATTAGAGAAAATAAGATATTACAACCAGTCAAATAATTTTGGAATTATCTGTGCGAATGTTGTTGAAGCAGATGAGGAGATTCAAAAGGATAAATACGGGAAAATGATTGTTAAAGGCATCATGCCTGAACCTCAGCCTGGAATCAAATATAATCTATATGCTAAATATGTGGTTGATGAAAAATGGGGAAACCAATATGAAGTAATCAGTATGTATACAAATTTGAATATAGATGTGAATGATGTAGAAGGACAGAAAGAATTCTTAAAAGTTCTGTTTACGGACAATCAGGTTGATGCTATGTATGATGCTCTTGAGAACCCGTATATGACCCTGTATAACAAGGATGCAACTTCTCTAGTACAAGTGAAGGGGGTAGGATTTAAAACTGCTAACAGGTGGCTTGAGAGGTTTCATTCTAATATTGATAAAAGTAGAGTGTTTGTTGAGTTGAAGGAATATAACTTAACTGCTGGAATGGTAGAAAAGCTATATGACCATTATAAATCAGCCGATTTGATTATTAATGCAGTTAGAGAAAATCCATATGTACTTATTGATATACATGGGATTGGTTGGAAAACCTGTGATGAGTTAGCTTTAAAAGGAGGAATGGGTGAACACAGTAAGGAGAGAGTTGCAGCTTACATAAAAAGATATCTGTACGAAATGACAGAGAAGGGGTGTACCTATGTTTATTCCAACGAACAACTTATGGAAGCAATTCTTTCCATGTTAGGAGAAGATTTACCAGATGAGCCTATTCTTGAAGCACTAAAAGACTTAGATGATAAATTATGGTGGAGTGAAGATAGGCAAAAAGTTGCATTCAAATCCAGTATTGAACTGGAAGAAAAAATAGCAAAAAAGATTATTCAGTTAGCAGATGCAGAGAATAGATTTGATTTTAGTGGTTGGGAGAAGAAAATTGCAGAATTAGAGAAAAAACAAGGATGGCAATTTACAGACCAACAATATGCTGGAATTAAAGCAGCTCTGGAAGAGAATGTGGTAATCATTACAGGTGGAGGAGGAACAGGTAAAACTTCATTGGTAAATGGCGTTTTGGAAGTTCTTGAAGACCCCAACTTTGCACAATGCGCTTTAGCAGGTAGAGCTGCTGCGAGATTGGCAGAGGTAACAGGCGAAGAAGGACATACAATACATAGACTTTTAGGATTTCCAATGGGAGAAGATATACATGGTAAATTTTCATTCTATGAAGGAAATTATTTACCATTTGATATCATTATCCTTGATGAAATATCCATGGTTGATTCAAAACTGTTCTTCCGTTTGATTGATGCGATTAAACCTGGAACAAAACTGATTATGTTAGGTGATACCGGACAGTTGGAATGTATAGGTAGTGGAAACATTGCTCATGACTTGATTGAAAGTCCTTATATACGCTCTATTGAATTAACTAAGATTCATAGACAAGCAGAAGCGTCAGCAATTATTACAGACAGCTTGAAAGTAAGACATAATATTCAAGTTGTGGATAAGGGTTTTGTTGGTCACATGGTCAGAGGAGATTTACAGGATTTAGAGTATGACTGTTACAGTGATGCAAATAATACATATTTCAGTATCTGTAAAGAATTCGCACAATGGCTTGAAAAAATAGATGATATTTTAGATTTACAGGTTATTGTTCCAATAAAAGAACGACAATCAGGAGTATGGAGTCTGAATGCTGCTTTACAAGAACTGTATAATCCACTGGAAGATGGTGATAAGGAGTTATGTGTACGATACAGTGCTACTCACTTTGCTTATTTCAGAGTCGGAGATAAGGTAATGTACACAGCAAATAATTACAAAGCCATTCGATATAATGACCACTGGAATTTAGACCCTAGAGAGTATAAAGAATATAGTGTGCTTACAGAGGTATTTAATGGAAGTATAGGGATTATTGAAGATATCAATGAGGAAAGAGAAGAAGTTATCATAAATTTCCAGTACATCGGAAGAGTTTTGGTTCTGAAAAAGCAACTTACTCAGGTAGAACTAAGCTATGCAATTACAGTACATAAAGCACAGGGAAGTCAGTATCCATATGTGATTGTGGGAATTGATTTTTCCTCTTACTCATTATTGACAAAGGAGCTTGTGTATACAGCAATAACTAGAGCAATTAAACATTGCGTAATTAAAGCACAAACCAATGCTTTGAGGTATGCGGTATCACAGAATGCTATAAGCAATAAACAGACTTATTTAGTAGAAGCAATAGAAAAAATTAAAAAACCAGTATTTTAATGGAGGTAGATATGACAGTAGAACAATGGTTAGGTAAAGATAATACGCTTGGTATTGATATCTGGAATAAAAAATATCGGTATAACAATGAAAGTTTTGATGAGTGGTTGGATAGAGTCAGTGGTGGAGACAAAGAGTTAAGACAGTTAATTCTTGAGAAAAAGTTTCTGTTTGGTGGGAGAATTCTTTCTAACAGAGGCTTAGACAAATTAGGGGAAAAGGTCACACTTTCAAATTGCTATGTAATAACACCGCCAGAAGATAATATAGAATCTATATTTAATTGTGCTGGGAAACTTGCCCGAACATTCTCTTATGGTGGTGGATGTGGAATTGATATTTCAAATCTTGCTCCTAAAGGTGCAAAGGTTAAGAATACAGCAAAAGAAACAAGTGGAGCAGTTAGTTTCATGGACTTGTATAGTTTGGTTACTGGACTTATTGGACAGAATGGAAGACGGGGAGCTTTAATGATTTCCATTGACTGTAATCACCCAGACTTAGAGGACTTTATTAATGTAAAATCAGACTTGAATAAAGTAACAAAAGCAAATATCTCTATTAAGATTACAGATGAATTTATGAATGCAGTAAAAAACAGAGAAAAATATAAATTATCTTTTGCTAGACCAGAAACAGGTGAAGTAATTGAAAAAGAAATTGATGCATATGAATTTTTTCATAAAATGTGTGAAATGAATTGGGATTATGCAGAACCAGGAATGCTTTTCTGGGATAGAATTGAAAACTGGAATTTATTAAGTGAGGATAAGAATTTTTCTTATGCCGGAACTAATCCGTTAGCCAATTTAAAACGTGCGGATTTAAAACCCTTTCTGATTGACTTGGACGAGGATTACAACTCTACAGGGCGCAAGTTTAAATACAGCGTGAACGACTGAGCGAAAGGGACTTGGTTACAGTTTTACAAGTATGCGACAGTCTAGCGCACAGTATGAAATGTAATTGATACATACAGTGTGAGGCGCTGAAGAACCGCTTCCGGCAGGAGGTTCGTGCTTACTTGGCAGTATAAACCTAGCGGAATTCGTAACAGGGGATAAAAAATTTAATTATAACAATTTTTCAAAAGCAGTACAAATTGCAGTAAAAGCTTTAAATGACGTATTAGATGAAGGATTACCATTGCATCCATTACAAGAACAAAGAGACTCTGTAAGAGATTGGAGGCAAATCGGTCTTGGAATAATGGGATTAGCAGATATGTTAATTAAAATGGAAATTAGATATGGCTCAAAAGAGGCAATTGAATTGTGTGATAAAATTGGAAAATGCATGGCAGCTCAAGCAATTCATAGGTCAATGGAAATAGCAAAACAAACAGATACATATCCTAAATGTAGTGTTAAAAATATTCTTGAATCTGTTTATTTTATAGAAAATGCATTTTTACAAGACCAATTTGAAATGAGAGCATATCCGTTTGGTCTTAGAAACTCTCAGCTTCTTACCATTGCACCTACAGGTTCTCTTTCATCTATGTTAGGAATTTCAGGAGGAATTGAACCGATTTTTGCTAACTATTATACAAGAAAAACAGAATCACTACACGGACATGATGAATACTATAAAGTTTACACACCTATTGTTCAGAGATATATGGACGAACATGGACTAAAAGATGATTCTGAATTACCTGATTTCTTTGTAACTGCACAAAATCTTAATTACAAAGAAAGAATTGACATGCAAGCAGCATGGCAAAAACACATTGATGCATCAATCAGTTCAACAGTAAATGTACCAAATGATTTTACTGTAGAAGATACTGAGAACTTATATCTCTACGCCTGGGAAAAAGGATTAAAAGGAATTACCATTTTCCGAGATGGTTGTAAGCGTGTGGGAATTCTTACCACAGACACTTCTAAGAAAGAAAATTCTAATGCTTTAGTCGAAGCAGATAATCCACAAGAATTAAAAAGAGGCATGATTATTAAAGCCGATGATAACTGTATTGGTAAAAAACGTACATTGCAGACAGGATGTGGAACATTGCATTGTGAGGCGTTTTTTGACCCTGATACTGGAGATTTGCTTGAAACTTATTTAAGTAAAGGCAGTCAAGGTGGTTGCCTAAATACACTTTGTGGACTTTCAAGAATGATTTCTCTCTCAGCTAGAGGAGGAATTGATGTGTATTCCATTGTAGACCAACTTAAAAGCAGTGGTACATGTCCTTCTTATGCGGTAAGAACAGCAACAAAACATGACACAAGTAAGGGTAGTTCTTGTCCTGTAGCTGTTGGAAATGCATTGATTGAGATGTATGAGGAATTACAAGGAGAACTCTTTGAAGACAAAGAGAATAAGATACAGAGAAGTGACAAAAAACCTAAGAGAGGAAAAAGAGTGGAAGTTAAACCTATTGATGGAATTCAATCAATTCCCTGTCCTGAATGCGGAGCGCCATTGGTATTTGAAGGGGGATGCAATACATGTCGTGAATGCGGGTATTCAAAATGCGATTAAATCTAAAGAAAAACGATAAAATCTTCTACCTTAGAAAAATACCAGAACAAGATGTTAATGAAATTCTTCGTTTAACTCTAAGGACAGTTGGAGAAGATTACTTCGTTGGAATTGAAGAAAAGGAGAAACATGCTTTTCTATTCCATTATAAGGACATAGGGAAGCTTGTGTTCCTCACTTATGGGGAAGCTTTGGAGCATAAATAAAAGAAGGTGAAAAATGAAGCTAAGTAAATATGAAAAGAAAATGTGTCTCTGGAGAACTGTATACGCCTATATGATTTTTATAGGTGTATACAGTGGAATAAAGGTATTAGAGACAGGAATATTGGCTGTAGGAATAGCAGAAGCATTTACTTCATGTGTGATATTGGGATGTTTTTATATGGTGTTTTATCTTCTGCAAGAAAGACAGTATTGGAAATAGTAATAAGGAAAGGTAAAAAATATTATGACAAGACAAGAATTTCAGAAGAAAGTATCAAAATGTAAATATTGCGGTTCTGTCCCAGAATTGATAGGTGAATACAATTCTGATGATGGAACACCTGTAAATTTTAATACAGAAGGCATATATAGAGTTCTCTGTCCTAAATGTGAAATGAATCGAACAAGAAGGTTTAAAACTATGGAAGAAGCTTTAGAATCATGGAATAAAGGCGAGAGAGAATAGTAAAAAATAATCAGAAAGGATAAGTTAGGGTAGCTACTAAGGACATGTCACCTTTCTGATAATTGAGAAAGGAATACATAAGTAACCGGTTATTAAGCGTATACGCATTATGAAATTAGCATAATGGAAAAGCTTAAAAAAGTAACCGGAGGGGGGATTAGCAACACCTCTTCCGAAAATAAAAAACATTGGATGCTTGTTAATTTTTGTGAATTTGACAAGTATGCTGCTAAAAGTTATTGTGCGATACATAACGTAGATGAAAGTAAAAATCTAGGTGATATTACTAGGGTTAATGAAAAAGAATTAGAAGATTTCAATATGATTTGCGGAGGCAGTCCATGTCAGGATTTCAGCATTTCCGGCGAGCAAAAAGGTTCTGTTTGGACTTGTAAAGATTGCGGACATGAATATAATCCACTCACTGTACATTGGAGTAAAAGAGATTGTTGTCCGAACTGTGGGAGTAAAGATATAAATAAAACACGTTCTTCATTGTTAGTAGAATATCTAAGAGTTGTGAAAGCAAATAAACCTAATTTTGGCATTTATGAGAATGTAAAAAATATTGTAGGAAAGAAATTTAAAGAAACGTTTAATATGTTTGTTAGCGAATTAGAAGAATATGGATATAACTTATACTATAAGGTGTTAAATGCAAAAGATTATGGGATACCGCAAAATAGGGAACGTGTTTATTTGATATTTATTAAGAAAGATTTAGATAATGGAGAGTTTAAATTTCCAGAACCATTTGATAATGGATTGAGATTGAAAGATATGTTGGAAAATGAAGTAGATGAAAAGTTTTATATTGCAGAAGATAAGGTGAAAAGATTTGTAACAAATCTTAATGATAAAAATGCTTTGTTATATGATCCGTGTCAAATAAAAAGAGAGGGAAAGAGCAGAGAATATTCGGACTATGCTCCGACACTAACATCGAGAGATTATAAGGATCCACGGTTAGTAAATGAAAACATTGTGAAACAAATTGGTAATATTTCTAATGGTGAAGGAAACTGGAGTAATCCTCAAGTTGGACGTATATATGACTCACAAGGTTGTAGTCCAACATTAAATACCTGTAGCGGAGGCGGTCATGAACCCAAAATTGTTACTGGAATTGATAAATCATATAATTCTCCACAATTAATTGATGTTTCAAATTGCATTACATCAAGAGAGGATAGAGGAATATCTAATAGAAAATCCGAAAGAACAGCAGTTTTGACTATTAATAAAGGCGAAGGAAGTAAGATAGCAATTAAACAAGCCACAAAACAAGGATACATAGAATGTGAAATTGGTGGCGTTGCAGATTTATCTTATCCAAATAGCAAAACTAGAAGAGGAAGAGTTCAGGACGGTGGTAATACATGTCCAACAATTACTGCGACAGAAACTGGTCTTTGTAGAATTGTACCTCCGATCAGAATCCGTAAATTGACACCAAAAGAATGTTTCAGGCTTATGGGGTTTCCAGACGAAGCATTTGAAGCAGCAAGAGATGCAGGAGTTTCTAACTCTCAGCTTTACAAACAGGCTGGTAATTCAATAGTGACAGATGTTCTGTACTACATATATGTAGAATTATATAAAGCAATGCCATACTTATTTGATAATTTAAAACTCAGCAGTTTCTTTTCAGGGATAGGCGCTTTTGAGATAGCGCTAAATAGATTATATAAAGGTATTAATTCTGGAAATTTTACCAACCCAGGAATGTAGATATTCCTCATTCCTGGAAATGTAAGAAAATGTTAGGCGCAGCAATGAGAGGAAGATATAACGAAGACAATAAAATAGAACAGCATATTGAAATAAACGGAGAAGAAGTTTCCAACACTGTTACAACAGTACAGAAAGATTGTTTAGTAGCAGAAGTAATTGTAAATAAAACAAGGAGGAACAAATGAAGAAAGCATTAATTTTAACCATGTTATTAGGAATATTCCTTTTACCAGGATGTGAAACAGAAGCAAAAAGAGTATCCTACAATCTCTCACAAGAAGCAGATAATTTTAATGATATCAGGCAAATCACGGTAATTAATTGTTTACAGGGAGACGTGCTCTTTCAAATGACGGGAAGAATGTCAATCACTGCTGATGTAAGTGATAATCAGCTTGAAGTAGTAGTAGAAGATGAGAATGGTGAATACAAAAAACACTTTATCGGATTAAGTGATAATGTAACCTATGTAGTAGAAGATATTACGGCAGATGATGTAGAAAAATATAAATATACGCTAAACTTTAATCCTAATATGTGGATTCCATATGATGTGAAAACTATTGATTAAACCTTAAAACAAAAGAAAGGATAAACGTTCACATGTGAGTAAATCTGGCCAGATACGAAGGTGAACAAAATGGGATTAAATACAGGATATTTAACTTCCAGCAGAGAAGAAAATGAATTATATACACCATATTATGCAGTAGATCCTATTATTAAATATCTTCCAAAGGATAAGGTAATATGGTGTCCGTTTGATAAAGAATGGTCTGCTTTTTCGGTTCTATTGAAAGAATATGGATATGAAGTTATTACTTCTCATATTAATGAAGGAAAAGATTTCTTTACATACGAACCTGAGAAATGGGATATTATTGTGAGCAATCCACCATTTTCTATTAAGGATAAAATATTGAAGAGATTATATTCTTTTAACAAATCTTTTGCGGTACTTCTTCCATTAAATTCCTTACAGGGTAAAACTAGATATGAATATTTTAAACAGGGTGTGCAGCTTTTAACATTTGATGCCAGGATAAACTTTCATAAGCAAGATAGTATGGATGTTACAGTGAAAGGTTCACCTTTTGCAACGGCATATTTTTGTAGAGATTTGTTACCGAAAGATTTGATTGTAGAGAAGTTAGAACCATATAATAGGAGATTGCAATAATGGCAGAAGAAAATGTATTAAAAGAAGTAGAAAAATTTTTGGGGTTTGCAACTGACGTAATGATGAATGGAATTAAAATAGAGGATATAACCATTGAAGGGGAGGCAATAAAGGTATATTATTCCACTCCTGAGAAATACGAAGGTGGTCTTATAGATGAAGTAGAAAATATAGAACAAAGAAATAAAGAGATAGTTCAAGAATATGTTGTAAATATATTGATTGAATGGGACAAAATAAATACACAAATGCTGACCGAAGAAGATTATGACGTTCTAAAAAATTATATCAAGTATTATCGTAAAACAAGAACAGGAGAATGTTGGACAGAAGAACAGGCGATTGAAGAGAAAGAAAAATTGTTAAGTAATATGAAGAAATTTACTGATAAATTTTCAGGATATAGAGAGGTGTAAGTTTGAGCTTTGTTATAGATAAAATTACAAACATGGGAATATACAAAGGAGACAAATTAATTATGGAATTTATAGATAGAGATAGAAACAGAGGATTTGAAGTAGTAAAAGATGAATACAGAAAAACACAGGGAAAAGTTAAACTTCCAGAAAAAGGTACTTCAAAAGCAATGGCATATGATTTTTTTGCTAATGATGATTATGTTGTAGAACCAGGAAAGATAGTAAAAATCTGGACAGATGTAAAAGCATATATGCAGGATAATGAAGGATTAATTCTAAATGTAAGAAGTTCTATGGGCGGTAAATATATGCTCGCTAATAGTCAAGGTTGGATAGATTGTGACTACTATGAGAATACAAATAATGATGGAAATATTGGTATTTTCTTATTAAATATCAGTAGACAAACACAGAAAATAAATCGTGGTGATAAGATTGCACAAGGAATGTTTATTCAGGTTCTTCCAGCTGATAATGGGAATACTGACAATGTAAGAAATGGTGGATTTGGCAGTACAGGAAGATAAGTAATTCATTCAAGAAGGTGGTAAATAAACATGGAAGTAGTAGTAAAAAATAATAAAAATTTGCAAACAAATAAAACTGAATATGGATGTGTTTGCCCTAGTTGTGAGTCTGTATTTATATTTGATGATTCAGATATCATTAGACCACGATGCATTAATTATGAAGAGAAAAATTGTAATGTAAACTGTCCTATATGTGGTAAATATATAACCATTGACAAGTGTATAGAATTCAAGTCATTAGATGATAAGATGATATTTAAACACATATATGATGAATAGTAATTAAAAAGAAAGTGATTAATTATATGGAAGAAAGTTTGATTTTATTATTAACTATAATGTTGATTATGTTGTTATTTCATATGTACGGTTTGGTATCAGATAAAAACAAAGAAATTGAAATTCTTAAATTTGATATAGAATTATTAAACGGCAGAGTAAATTCTTATAAAGCACAATATGACTTCTTGAAAAACACAATCAATACAATGGACAACTACAACAAAGTAGGTAATAACCAACAAATCATAGATGCAATCAAATATGCTATGAAAAAATCACATCCTGATAATGGTGGAAATGCAGAAGACTTTAAGAAGTTTAGAGATTTATATAACAGTATGAAATGAGGATTTAATATGAGTAAGAAGAGTTATAAATATTATGCTTGCTATAAAAATAGTCGTAATGGAGGTTGTTACTTAGAAGGAAGAGATAATATGGAAATTGCTTATCGTGATTTAAAAAGATTAGAAATATATGTAACTAATGATTTGATTTTTATAGGCGTTATTAAATGCAAAGAAGGAGAAAATCCTTTGGAGAAAGTATATTGTATGCAGTGAAGTAACTATGGAAAAGACTTTTAAAATAAAACTTGGAAGTGTAAATGATGCTGCACTTTTTGTTAAGAAGTGCGGAGAATTTACAGAAGATATTGATTATATTCACGGAAGGTATGTGATTGATGCAAAATCCATAATGGGTGTTTTATCAACAACTATTGGAGAGATAAGTAAGGTTGAAATACATACTGATAATGTAGAAGTAATTAATAAGTTTAAAGAAGAAATGACACTTTGGATGGAGGAATAAATATGATTAAAATAGAAAATGTTGTATTACCAAATGCAGAACAATGTGAAGCAATTATAAGAGGTATGAGAAATCCGTTGAACAGTTGGGGTAAAAGTGACAGTAGAGAATGTAATATAGATAGTTGTGTTGGATGTGATAATGAATGTTATGAACGTTTGCCACAAGGTAATGAAAAAGATTATGTTATTGGGAAAAATGATGCAGACTTAATGAAAAGGTTAAATAAGGCTGGAACAGAACATCGTAAATTTATGAGAATGATACCAATTTATATAGATATCACAGCACCATTGTATTGGTGGAAAGAATTTGATACATACAAAATTGGAACTGTCTGCAATTCCTGTTCCACTATGCACAAGATTCATTCCAAGGAATTCACATGGGATGATTTCAGTCACGAACATTTAACACACACGGATGCTTTTCATATGGATGCAAACGAAGATGCTTTAAATGCATTGCAGGTTGTAATCAATGCACTTAATTACAACAGGAAAAAATATCTTGAAACAAAAGATAAAACATATTGGTGGCAGATGATTCAGCTTCTTCCAAGTTCTTACAATCAGAAACGGACGATTATGTTGAACTACGAAGTCTTGTCTTCCATGTGCCATCAAAGAAAGAATCACAAATTAGATGAATGGAGAGAATTTTGTGAATGGATTAAAACTCTTCCATGCTTTGAATTGATAACAGGTGAAGAAGATGGGTGAACAAGCTATTTCTAACTACATCTCTTATAATTCTGGAATGAACAAGTCCTATCTGGACAAAATATTTTTCCTGGATAAAATTGAAGGAATTGAATCTGTGTTAGACTTTGGTTGTGCTTGTGGAGACATCCTCAAGCATATCCACGATACAGATCCAGAATTAAAACTTTATGGCTATGACAATGATTCTAATATGATTGATATTGCAAATGATAGATATTCTGATATTGCTATATTTGAATCAAATTTTGAAGAATTAATAACTTATCTAAATCCAGAAACATCACTTCTAAACTTATCAAGCGTGATTCACGAAGTTTATTCCTATAGTAAATTACAAGAAATTAATCGGTTTTGGAAAAGAGTATATGAGACAGGTTTTCGATATATTTCCATTAGGGATTTATGTGTTAGTAAATCCTGTCAAAGAGAAAGTTCACCTGATGATTACGTGAAATTACTTAACAGATGCGATATGGAACAACTGACAGAATATGAAAATATCTGGGGAAGTACAAGAGACAATAAAAATCTTATCCATTACCTGATGAAGTACAGATATAGAGATAATTGGCTAAGAGAAGTAAAAGAGAATTATTTCCCTATTTGTACAGAGGATTTATTAAGTTTAGCTCCGACTGATAAATATGAAGTAGTTTATTTTAATCATTATGTACTTCCGTTTACATATCAAAGAGTGAAGAATGATTTTGGAATAGAGATTAAGGACAATACACACGTACAGTTGTTATTGAAAAGGAGAGAAGATTATGGTGGATGAATGGGTAGATGATGAATACGATTACGGAGATGACTATTGCTACGAATGTGGTGGATACGGGGATGATTACTTTGAGAATGAAAACGGAGAATTAGAAAGTTATTGTCCGTATTGTAACAGGAATCCGGTAATTGATGATTGGGACGATTAAAGGGGAGAAACAATATGATAAAAATTATAGAAAGCAATGTACTCTTAGATAAAGATAATATGATGAAAGACCATCAAAGCAGAGTTATCGAAGTTAGCTCATGGGATGAATATATAAATTATTATAAAAAGAATATAGAAACGAACAGAACAGAAAGTAACTTTAAATCAACAACAGGATTAGTTGGAAGTAGTTTACCGAAATATGGAGAAATAACCGAACTAAAATATGATGATTTTCATTTGAGCTGTTATGTTACAGGTAGTAATTGCGAAACCTTAAAATTGGCATATAGAGTTTTTGAGTGAAGGAGAAATACATATGAAGCAATATATTAAACAGTGCAGACCATATCGAGTGAGTTTAGGCGATCAAGGTTTTTCAGATAATTGGATACCACTAGAAGATTGGACTAATGAAGAAAACGAAGAAATATTAAGAAGAAAATATCCTGATTCTCTGTTGCAAAAAACAGATTCCTGGTCTGTTCTCAAATTTCGTTATAGATATGTTGAATATAATGAAACTGACAATAAAATACAGGCTATTATAGACAGAATAGAACATTACCAAAAAGGGTTTCAAGAACTCGCAGAAAAGGGGTCAAGTGTAATGACTTATAAGGTACTAAAATATTTTTTAGACACACTAATCGGAGATATTCAAAGATTAGGAGACATCGACAATTGTAAGGAGAATTTATAGATATGTACAAACAAATAATTATAGCAAGAAAAGACTTAAACATGTCTCCTGGCAAGATTTCAGCCCAAGTCTCTCACGCTAGTATGGCTTTTCTGACAAACATGATACGGAACAATGTAACAAAAGTTCCTATTAATTGCCATCCGGTATATACATACAAAAACAACGTGAAAGAAGAAATAAATTACCCTCATGAAGATTACAAAAGAATGGCAAAAGAAGCAATCAAGAACGGAGAGGATTTCTTTTATTGTGAACCAGTAGACCCATTAAAACCATTTGGAGAACAAAAACCTACTGATAAGAGATATGAATACAGAGCGGATATGCATATTGATGGAAAATTATATGATGAATGGATTGATAGTTCATTTACAAAATGTGTTCTTCAAGCCAAGAATAAAAACAAACTTTTGAAAGCTGTAGAACTGGCAGAAGAATTAGGCATGAAAGAGAATGAAGATTTCTTTCTGATTAAAGATAATTGCTATACCGAATTAGACCCAGAAGAGTTTGATGAAAATGGTCAAGGTAGAACACTAACTTGTATTGGATTTAAGCCTATGGACGCAGAGATAATTGATAAGATTGGAAAGAAGTTCCAATTGTATAAATGAGGTGATATTAAAAGATGTGGGAATTTATTTTAATATGGATACTATGTGGTATATTGGCGTTTCGTATTGACTGTAGAATGAAGGAACAGTATGAATATGAAGAAGAAGGATTTAGCGGATTTTTTATGATATTGCTATTAGGTGGATTCTCTCTGATTTTGGGTGTGATATGTGCAGTGTCTAATAAGTTAGAGGATTGGCAAGAACCAGAATATTTGTATCACATAAAAAAGAAACTGTACGAATTTATTGTAGGCAAAGAACCAAAACGCAAAAACGAGGAGGATGAATAGATGTTATTGTTATTAACCTGGATTATTGTTGGGTATATTGCTTTCATTTTAGATGAGAATGCAAGACGTAATTTGTCTGACAAAGATACAAAACTAAAGAAGTCTCTAATGTATGCAGTTTTAGGATATTTTGGACTTGGATATGTTATTGGAAAATACTACAGAAAATAAATGGAGGAAAAGAATATGGCTACATTGTATGAAATCAATCAGGAAATTTTAAATTGTGTTGATATGGAAACAGGCGAAATTATTGATATGGATAAATTAGGAGAGCTGCAACTTGCCTTTGATGTGAAAGTGGAGAATATAGCTCTCTGGATTAAGAATCTGCTTTCTGACGCTGAGGCAATTAAAGCGGAAAAGAATAAATTAGCAGAGAGACAGAAATCTTGCGAAAATAAAGCCAAGAGTTTGAAAGAATATTTGAATACATATTTAGGAGGACAGAAGTTTAAAACTCCGAAGGTAAGTATTTCTTACCGCAAATCAGAGTCAGTAGAAGTAACAGATATTTCAAAAGTAGATAAGGAATATTTAAAAGCTATTGAGCCTGAAGTTGATAAAACAAAAATTAAAAAAGCGATGAAAGATGGGGTAGAAATTAAAGGGGTAACTTTGGTACAGAACCAAAATATGCAAATTAGATAGTGCGGAGGAAAAGAACCATGTATAAAATCGTTGGTATTTACAATAGAGATAAAGAAAGAACACCAAAAACCGTAGGAAGATATCCATTAAGAATAGGAAGAAGTGTAAGTAATGAAACTGTTTTATTTGCAAGAGTAGGTTCACCGTTGATATTACAGTATGTGACAGATGAGCATGGAAATGATTATAGTGGATATTATTTACATTGTTCTAAGCTATATAGAAAAAGCCAGATTGATGCTTATACCGTAGAGTTTGAAACAAAAAACACTATATATGTATTAAAGAAGATGGAAATGTGAGTGAGGTGATAGCGTGAAAAGACTATTTTGCATTATGGGACGCACATGTGCTGGTAAGACTTCATTAGCAAAAGCTGTTGCAGAGTTATTTAATATGAAAGTTGTAAAATCCTATACAACAAGACCTATGAGAGAAGGAGAGAATGAACATACATCAGACCATATCTTTGTTTCAGATGATGAGATGAAATTATTTCAAGGAAAGATTGCAGCTTATACAGAAATTAATGATTACAAATATTTCGTTACCAAAGATATGATTATGAATTCAGACATCTATGTGATTGACCCAGATGGCTATAAAATGCTTACAGAATATGTGAAACGAAAAGAATTAAAGATAGAACTTATTCCTATTTATATAGATGTAGATGTTAATGACCAGGAAAGAAGATACAGAGCCAGAGGAAATACCAGGGAACAATTCTGGGAAAGATATAAAAGTGAAGCGGAGCAATTTAGTAAGTTTGAAAAAGAAATGAACACATACAATGTACAGGTTATTAAGAATATTTGTTTTGATTTTACTGTAAATCGGTTAGAGGATTATATATATAAACATTTAAGTTTATGGAAAAAATTGTCCATTATGATTAAGAAAATATAAATATTGCAATATGAAAGGAGTCGGAGTCGCAGCGCTGTTAAAGGATGTCCAGGCTCCTTTAAAATAATATGGATGAAGCATTGAAATTTGCCGTGGAAAATGGCATAATAGACTTGTCATACATACAGAATAAGTATGAGATGAGTAGGAGAGAAGAGATTCTAAAGAAACATAAGTGGGCTATCAGTCAAGGAAAGGATGGATTCTGGAGAACTTATCTGCCTGATGAAACAAAACCAAGCAAACGAAAATTGGTTAAAAGAAAATCAAAGATAGATATAGAATATTTGGTTATTGATTATATTGAGGGCAGAGATTACTTAAATAAAAAGAAAGAAATACTTTTTAAAGACCTGTATAAAGAATGGATTGAATCAAAGGCGAAACATACGAATTCAACGTCTTATATTAAACGGATTACTGCTGACTGGATTAAGTATTATTTACCATTAACAGATTTGATCAATAAGCCGATTAAAGATATGACAAAAATTGAATTAGATGATTGGGCGCATGAAACAATTAAAAATTTACAATTAACAAAGAAGCAATATTATAATATGTCCATTATAATCAGACAATCGTTAGAATATGCTACAGAAAAAGGATATATAGAAGAAAATCCGTTTGAAAGAATCAAAATAAATTCAAAGATGTTTCGTAAAGTAAAAAAACCAACATCACAAACACAAGTATTCTTAACAGATGAGATTCCTAAAATCGTATGTGATATGGTAAGAAGATTTCAAAATAATCCAGAGAACACATCTCCTTTGGCAGTTTTATTAGACTTTGAAATTGGAGTAAGAATAGGTGAATTAATTGCTATTAAAAGAAGTGATATTTCAGAAGATTTTTCTAGTCTCCATATTCAAAGACAGATTGTCAGAGATTATGAATGTGCTGATGAGGAAAGTACAAAGATGAAGTTTGCTGGATTTAAAGTTGTAGAATACACAAAAACTGATGATGGTGATAGAGAAGTATACCTTACAGATTTGGCACGTAAAATTATTCGATTAGTTTTAAGTGTTAATGAATACTACAATTATAAATGTGAAGATTATATATTTGTAAAAGGTAATCAGAGATTAAATCATTATGCAATACAGGCAAGAATATATAGAGGTTGTGAATCCATAGGAATTATTACAAAAACAATGCATAAAATAAGAAAGACGTACATTTCGTCTTTAATTGATAGCGGACTTAATATTGATGAAATTAGAAGACAAGTTGGACATTCTGATGAAAGGACAACGTATGGGAATTATTGCTTTAACCGTTTGACTAGCCCTGAAACACAGGCTATAATGGAAGATGCTTTAAGCTATAATTCGATAAATATCGACCTTTCACTACCAGAAGTAATCAAAAGTAATCAACGATTATGCGGTTAAACCCTAGTGAATATAGGGATTTCAGGATTTATCAAGGGGTTCAAGTCCCATCTTCCGCATAAACCATAAATGAAGAAACCGATATTTGTCAGAAAACTGATAGATACCGGTTTTTTCTGTGTACAAGGAGAAAAAAAGATGTTTACAATTGGATGTCATTTATCGTCAGCAAAAGGTTATGAGGCCATGGCAAAAGAAGCAGAGAAAATTCAGGCCAATACATTTCAGTTTTTCACTAGAAATCCAAGAGGCGGAAAGGCAAAAGAAATCAAAGAGGCAGATGTAAAAGCTTATGAGGCGAGAGCAGAGAAACAGGGAATTACCAGAATTTTAGCCCATGCGCCTTATACTTTAAATGCCTGTTCGGCCCAGGAGAGTGTTCGAGATTTTGCTTTTCGGGCTATGAAGGATGATTTGGAGCGTATGGAATATACGTCAGGAAACTGTTATAACTTTCATCCAGGGAGTCATGTAAATCAAGGAGTAGAAACAGGGATTCGTTTGATTTCCCAAATGTTAAACGAAATCCTTACACCTTCTCAGTCTACTACCGTACTTTTGGAGACCATGGCAGGAAAAGGCAGTGAAGTAGGAAGAAACTTCCAGGAATTGCGGGAAATTTTAGATAGGGTAACACTTTCAGAGAAGATGGGAGTTTGTTTGGATACCTGCCATGTTTATGATGGCGGCTACGATATTGTGGGAAACTTAGATGGAGTTCTGACAGAGTTTGACAATGTCATTGGTTTGGAAAAACTAAAAGCAATTCATTTAAATGATAGTATGTATGGTTTTGGCAGTCACAAAGACCGCCATGCCAGAATTGGAGAGGGAAAAATCGGTTTGGAGGCAATAAGTAGAATTATCAACCATCCGGCATTGAGGCACTTGCCGTTTTATCTGGAAACCCCAAATGATTTGGAGGGATATGCCAGAGAAATTTCCCTGTTAAAGGAGCTTTACAAAGAATCTTAGTTTTTTTTGAAAAGAAAAGAAGGAAATAGAAAAGAAATCGAGAATAATTAATATGAAAAGGTGTTTGGAAGGCAGGTGAAGGTTCATGAACATACGTGAAGAGACAGAGATGAGAGAGAAACAGCTGTTAAGTCCGTATGCTTCCTGCAGTGAAAATTCGAAAGGGAGAGAGCGTTTAGAAGAGGAATGTGATATTCGGACCGTTTACCAAAGAGACAGGGATAGGATTGTCCATTGTAAAGCTTTCCGGAGATTAAAAGATAAGACGCAGGTATTTCTTTCACCTCAGGGAGACCATTACCGAAATAGGCTGACGCATACCTTGGAAGTATCGCAGATTGCCAGAACCATTGCCAAGGCACTTTCTTTAAACGAGGATTTGACAGAGGCAATTGCTTTAGGACATGATTTGGGACATACGCCTTTTGGGCATGCTGGAGAGAGGGCCCTTGACAGAGTTTGTTCTCTTGGTTTTGCTCATTATAAGCAGAGTGTTCGGGTGGTGGAACGTTTGGAGAAAAATGGTGCTGGTTTGAATCTCACCTGGGAAGTGCGAGATGGAATTTTAAATCACAGAACAAAGGGGAACCCACATACACTGGAGGGCCAGGTGGTGCGCTACTGTGATAAAATTGCGTATATTCATCATGATATGGATGATGCACAAAGAGCTGGGGTAATCACAGAAGATGATATTCCCATTACCCTGAGGATGCTGCTTGGTTATACGACTAGAGAGCGGCTAAATACCTTTGTCCATGACCTTGTACAGAATAGTCGGGGAAAGGAAAAGATTGCAATGTCACCGGAAATTGAGGAGGGACTTAGGGATATGCGGACATTAATGTTTCAAGATGTCTACCTTAATCCAGCTGCCAAAACAGAAGAACAGAAAGCAGAGCATGTAGTGGAAGAATTATATGTTTATTATAGTAAATATCCGGAGAAAATGTCAGAAGAATACCGGAAACTTCTTCACCAGGAAGAAGAAAAAGAGAGGGTAGTTTGTGACTATATTTCCGGTATGACAGACCAGTACTCTTTGGATACATTTCGTGAACTCTTTATTCCGAAACGATGGAATGTACAGGGAAAAGAATAGTAGATAGACTGGCTGAGGAAAATGAGGATGCAGTATGTATTATTCAGATGAAATCATCGAAGAAGTCCGCATGAAAAATGACATTGTGGATGTTATTTCGGACTATGTGAAATTGCAGAAAAAGGGCAGTTCTTATTTTGGATTGTGTCCTTTTCATAATGAAAAATCACCTTCCTTTTCGGTGAGCCCCGGGAAACAAATGTATTATTGTTTTGGCTGTGGAGCAGGAGGAAACGTGTTTACGTTTATTATGGAGTATGAGAACTATACCTTTGTGGAAGCATTGAAACACCTGGCAGAGCGGGCTGGTGTTACGTTGCCGGAGGCAGAATACTCGAAAGAGGCAAAAGCAGCCGCGGATCTTCGGACAACGCTTCTGGAGATTCAAAAAAAAGCAGCGGCTTTTTATTACTATCAACTGCGCCAGGATGTGGGAAAACAGGGAATGGCGTACTTAAAAGGAAGGGAACTTTCTGACGAGACCATCCATAAGTTTGGTCTTGGGTGTTCTCCTAAATATTCAGGTGCATTATACCAGTATCTTAAAAATAAAGGATATTCAGATGCACATTTAAAAGAGTCCGGATTGTTTAACGTGGATGAGAGAAGGGGAATGCAGGACAAGTTCTGGAATCGTGTCATGTTTCCTATTATGGATGTGAATAACAGGGTGATTGGTTTTGGGGGACGTGTCATGGGGGATGCAAAACCCAAGTACCTCAATTCTCCGGAGACGAAAATTTTTGATAAAAGTCGGAATTTATATGGTTTGAATATTGCCAGAACCTCCAGAAAACCTTATTTGATTATCTGTGAGGGGTATATGGATGTGATTTCCATGCACCAGGCTGGTTTTACCAATGCGGTGGCGTCTCTTGGAACTGCATTGACTTCAGGACATGCCAGTTTAATGAGCCGTTATACAAAAGAGGTGCTGTTGACTTATGACAGTGACGAGGCAGGACAAAAAGCGGCCCTTAGAGGGATTCCTATTTTGAAGGCAGCAGGAATCCGGCCAAGAGTGGTAAACCTCGCGCCTTATAAAGATCCAGATGAATTTATTAAGGCAGAAGGGAAAGAGGCCTTTGAAAAAAGACTGGAAGAAGCGGCCAATGCCTTTCTTTTTGAAATTAAGGTTATGGAGAAGCAATATGATTTAAGAGACCCAGAAGGAAAAACCCAGTTTTTTAGGGAGGTATCCAGGAAACTGTTGGAATTTCCAGAGGAATTGGAACGTAACAATTACATGGAGAGTATCTCTAGAATTTATCAGATTAAATATGAAGATTTAAGAAAAATGGTAAATAACATGGCTCTTGGCGGCAGTTCTTTTGGAACTGTGCAGCGTACAGAAGCCAGAACCAGAAAAAAAGAGAACAAGGAAGATGCAGGTCATACAGCCCAGAAACTGATGCTGACCTGGCTGACTTCCTATCCGGCTATGTTTGATACCATTGCCGGATACATTACACCAGCAGATTTTATCACGCCCCTTTACCATAAGGTGGCTGAATTGGTGTTTGTACAGCACGAAGAAGGAGAGGTCAATCCAGCGAAACTGCTGAATCAGTTTGTGGATTCTGAAGAACAAAAGGAAGTGACATCCTTATTTCATGCAACACTGCATTTGGAGCGGAAGGAAGATGCCAGAAGGGCACTTCTGGAAACTGTATGCAGGATGAAGCGGGACAGCATCGCATGGCAGAGCGATCACCTTCTGCCTACAGACCTGGAGGGTCTGCAGAAGATTGTAGAAGCCAGAAAAAGGCTGGAGGATCTGGAAAGAGGCAGAGTAACCTTGCATATTTCTTTTGATTGAGGAAATGATATAAACTAAGAATTGAGAGGATGGAACGTTTATGGAAATGAACATGGCAAAATTCAGTGAAAAACTGGGAGAACTCATGGAGCTGGCAAAAAAGAAGAAAAATGTACTGGAATACCAGGAAATTAATGATTTTTTCAAAGATTTTCCTTTGGATCCGGAACAGTTAGAGAAGGTCTTTGATTTTCTGGAGGGAAATGGTATTGATGTTTTAAGAATCCAGGAAAATGATATGGATGGACTGCTTATCAATGATGATGACGGTTTGCCTTTAAGTGATGAAGAAGATGTTGATATGGAAAACATTGATCTTTCTGTGCCAGAAGGTGTAAGTATTGAAGATCCAGTCCGTATGTATCTGAAGGAAATTGGTAAGGTGCCTCTGTTAAGCGCAGAAGAAGAAATTTCTCTGGCTCAGCGGATGGAAAATGGAGACGAGAGTGCAAAAAAACGTCTGGCAGAGGCAAACCTTCGTTTGGTAGTCAGCATTGCAAAGCGCTATGTAGGACGTGGAATGTTGTTTTTGGATTTGATTCAGGAAGGAAACCTGGGTCTTATTAAAGCTGTAGAAAAATTTGATTACAGAAAAGGGTATAAGTTTTCCACTTATGCAACTTGGTGGATTCGTCAGGCCATTACAAGAGCTATTGCAGACCAGGCCAGAACCATCCGGATCCCTGTTAATATGGTGGAGGCCATCAATAAGCTTATCCGCGTATCACGTCAGCTTCTTCAAGAGCTTGGAAGAGAGCCACAGCCAGAGGAAATTGCAGAAGAAATGAATATGTCTGTGGAACGTGTCAGAGAAATTTTGAAGATTTCTCAGGAGCCGGTTTCTCTGGAAACCCCTATTGGTGAAGAAGAGGACAGCCATTTAGGAGATTTTATTCAGGATGATAATGTTCCGGTACCAGCAGATGCAGCAGCATTTACTCTTTTAAAAGAACAGTTAGTAGAGGTGCTGGGAACCTTGACAGAGAGAGAACAGAAGGTATTACGTCTGCGTTTTGGACTGGACGATGGAAGAGCCAGAACCCTGGAAGAAGTAGGAAAAGAATTTAATGTTACCAGAGAGCGTATCCGCCAGATTGAGGCAAAAGCCCTGCGGAAACTTCGCCATCCAAGCCGCAGCCGGAAATTAAAAGACTATCTTGATTAAGGTGAAAAAAATAGATGAAGGAATTACAGATTTCCAAAAGACTGAAGGCAGTTGCCGGATTTGTAGGAGAAGGCCTGGTTTTGGCAGATGTTGGTTGTGACCATGGCTATATTCCTATTTATTTAATACAAAAAAAACAAATACCAAAAGCCATTGCCATGGATGTGAATCAGGGACCGCTTCTTAGGGCGGCTAGTCATATTCAGGACTGGGGCTTGGAAGCATACATAGAAACACGGCTTTCAGATGGAGTAAAAGCTCTGGAACCAGGAGAAGCCAAAAGTATTGTCATTGCAGGAATGGGAGGCCCTCTTATGGAGAAGATTATCCTGGAGGGAGAAGAAGTTTTTGCACAGGCAGAAGAGTTGATTCTGCAGCCCCAGTCTGAGATTGGAGCTTTCCGTAAATTTCTGGGAGAACAGGGATATTGTATTGAAGCAGAAAATATGGTAGAAGAAGATGGAAAATATTATCCTATGATGAAAGTGGTTCATGGTAACATGGTTTACTCTTCCCAGGCAGAATACTACTATGGGAAGGAATTGCTTAGGAAAAGACATCCAGTGCTTCTGGAGTTTTTACTTCGGGAACAGAAAAAGGCAGAGGAAATCCTGGAAAGAATCAAGGATTTGGGAACAGCTTCTGCCAGGCTTCGGAAACAGAAGATGGAAGAGGAGGCAGAAATCAGGAAGGAGGCACTGGCATATTATGAAATGTAAAGAAATTTTCAGAAAAATAGAAGAGAAATATCCATTGGAGCGGGCAGAGAACTGGGATAATCCAGGGCTTTTAGTGGGAAGCCAGGAGCAGGAAGTAAAGAAAATCTTTCTGGCTCTTGATGTAACAGATGAAACTTTGGAAGCTGCTGTGAAAGCCAGGGCAGACTTAATGATTACCCACCATCCTTTGATTTTTTCAGGAATGAAAAAAATCACTGCTGAGGATTTTATAGGAAGAAGAGTGATGAAGCTTATAGAACATCATATTTCTTATTATGCGATGCATACTAATTTTGATATTATGGGTATGGCAGAGTTAAGCGCTGATTATCTACAGTTATCAAAAAAGGGGATTTTGGAGATAACCTATGAGGAGGGCACACAAAAAGAGGGATTGGGAAGATATGGCCAACTGCCAAAGCCCATGACTTTAGAAGAATGTGCTAGATTTGTGAAACAGCAGTTTCAGCTTCCTTTTGTAAAAGTATATGGAAATCCGGATACCATGGTTTCAAGTGCAGCTATTTGTACTGGTTCTGGGAAGAGTCTTTTAAAAGCTGTGCTAAAAAGCCAGGCAGAGGTATATATTACAGGAGATATGGATTATCATTCCGCTATAGATGCAGTAGCCCAGGGAATTTGTATTTTGGATGCCGGACATTATGGCACAGAATATATTTTTATGGAGTATATGAAAAAAGAACTACAGACCATGATACCAGAGGTAGAAGTAGAAACCATGCCAGCAGTGCATCCATGTAAGTTGGTGTAAAAAAGTCGTGAAAATAAGGGAGGTGCAGTGCCATGAATCCAAAAATGATAAGTGTAACAATCTTAGGAAAAACAAGAGAATATCCTTACGGCACTTCTTACGGAGAAATTGTGGAAGAATATAAGGAGAGTACCAGATACCCCATTGTATTGGTGATGAAGGACGGGAAACTCTGTGAGCTTCATAAAAAATTAAAAAGAGACGGTGTGCTGGAGTTTATTACCACAGGAGATGAAATTGGACACAAGACTTATAAGAGAAGTGCTTCCCTGCTTTTACTGAAAGCTATTTATCATGTGGCTGGACATAAAAATATAAAAAATGTAATTCTTCATTATTCTGTGGATGCAGGATATTATTATACCATAGAAGGAGATGTGGATATTACAGAAGAATTTTTAGCATCGGTGAAAACTTATATGCTGGAATTGGTAGAACGTAAGATTCCTATCCGCAAGCGCAGTGTGGGGACCAATGAAGCCATAGAACTTTTTCATGAACACGGCATGTATGATAAGGAGAAATTGTTTCGTTTTCGGCGTGTATCTAGGGTGAATATTTATAGCCTGGATGGATTTGAGGATTATTTTTATGGATTTATGGTCAATCATACAGGTTATTTGAAACACTTTGAGTTATATCCTTATGATAATGGATTGGTGCTTCAGCTTCCAAGTCAGGAAAATCCTGAAGAAGTTCCACCATTTTGCCCAAGACCAAAGATTTTTCAGGTGCAGAAGGAATCAGAGCATTGGGGCGAAATGATGCAGGCAGATACAGTAGGAGCCTTGAATGAACAGATTGTGCAAAAAGGTGCCAATCAGCTTTTGCTTATTGCGGAGGCATTGCAGGAGTCTAAGATTTCTCAGATTGCCAGAACCATTGCAGAAAACAAAGACAAAAAATTTATTATGATTGCAGGACCATCTTCTTCAGGAAAAACCACATTTTCTCATCGTTTGAGTGTTCAATTGGCTGCACACGGTTTGAAACCACATCCCATTGCAGTGGATAATTACTTTGTAAATCGGGAGGATACTCCTCTGGATAGTGATGGGAATTATAATTTTGAGTGTCTAGAAGCTATTGATGTGAAGAAATTTAATGATGATATGGTTCGTTTGTTGGACGGAGAAGAGGTAGAACTTCCATACTTTAATTTTAAAACCGGTCTGAGAGAATATCGGGGAAATTATTTGAAGCTGGGAAAGGATGATGTTCTTGTGATTGAGGGCATTCATTGCCTCAACGATAAACTAAGTAGCAGCCTTCCAACGGAAAGTAAATTTAAGATTTATATTAGTGCCTTGACTCAATTAAATATTGATGAGCATAACCGGATTCCTACCACAGATGGAAGATTGATTCGCAGAATTGTCAGAGATGCCAGAACAAGAGGTGCATCTGCAAAACAGACCATTGCTATGTGGAACTCTGTTCGTAGAGGAGAAGAGGAAAACATTTTTCCCTATCAGGAATCAGCGGATGTGATGTTTAATTCTGCTCTGATTTACGAATTGGCAGTGCTGAAGCTTTATGCAGAACCACTTCTATTCTCCATTGGTAAAGAAGAACCAGAGTATAATGAGGCAAAACGCCTTTTAAAATTTTTAGATTACTTCCTGGGAGTTCCCAGTGAATCCATTCCTTCTAACTCCATTCTTCGGGAGTTTGTAGGAGGGGGATGCTTTGATTTATAAAAGGTTTGCTTTTTTCAGCCTTTTGTGTTAGAATACCTCCTGCATCATAAGTAGAATAAATAATCGCGGCTGACAGGACCGAAAGGGGTCAGGTGAGGAAAGTCCGGGCTTCAAAGGGCAGGATGCCAGATAACGTCTGGTGGAGGTGACTCCAAGGATAGTGCAACAGAAATGAACCGCCGGAAGCGATTCCGGTAAGGGTGGAAGGGCAGTGTAAGAGACTACCGCCTCGCTGGTAACAGAGAGGGCACATGTAAACCCCATCCGAAGCAAGACCGAATAGAAAACATTGTGGTTGCCCGTCACGTTTTCAGGTGGGTCGCTAAAGCCTGCTGGCGACAGTAGGATTGGATAGATGATTATTCACGACATAACCCGGCTTATCGTTTTGCTTACGATGCAAAAAGAGCTATGACATGAAATGTGTGTAAAGATTCTTAAATGTACATTTCGTATCATAGCTCTTTTTCCTTTTTTATTGCTGTCCCAGCAGATAATCTATAAACTGTTGGGCTGTTCTTCCGGAAAGACCGCCATGTTGTAGTTCCCAGGCATTGGCTTTTAGAAGCAGCTCATTTTCATCCATATGGATATCGTTGCGTTTAGCAAGGGTTCGCACAATTTCCTGGAATTCTTTCTTTTCTGGCGAGCCAAAGTAAATGGTAACGCCAAATCTGGATACCAGAGAGAGTTTTTCCTGAACCGTATCATTGGTGTGCAGGTCATCATTGCGATCTTCTTTGTCACTAAAGCGTTCTCGTACCAGATGTCTCCGGTTGGAAGTAGCATAAATCAGGATATTATCGGGTTTGCGCTCTAATCCGCCCTCAATCACGGCTTTTAAGTATTTATATTCAATTTCGAAATCTTCAAAAGAAAGGTCATCCATATAAATGATGAATTTATAATGGCGATTTTTAATTTGCGCTATCACATCATTTAAGTCCTGGAATTGGTGTTTGTATACTTCAATGATACGAAGCCCACGGTCATAGTACTGATTGAGGATGGCTTTAATGCTAGAAGATTTTCCGGTTCCAGCATCTCCAAAGAGAAGACAGTTGTTGGCTGGCCTTCCTGCCAGAAAAGCTTCTGTGTTTTCAATGAGTTTTTTCTTGGGGATTTCATATCCTACCAGGTCATCTAAATGAACGTGGGCAATTTTGGTAATAGGCACAATTTCTACCTTTTGGTGGATGTCCTTGTGTTCCAGGCGGAAGGCTTTGTGAAGTCCTAGTTTTCCTACACCGAAATCCTTATAAAAATCTACCATATGCTTCATAAATTCTTCAGGAGTTACGGAATCAGCCAGAAGCTGGCTTAAAGTACATAAACGGTTCCGGATTCTTTCGTTAAAATGTTTTCCGTGATTATTGCCGCTTTCATAATGGTTTATTAAGTGGCAGCAGGCAGCAGTACCGTAGAAGTTCTCAAAAGCAGTAAATTCCAGGTTATAAAGTTCTTTGAAAATGGTAAAATCATGAAGTGCCAGGTCGTTTAAGCTGCCTTTTTCAGGACCAGTGATTTCACAGGAGGTGCTAAAAGCATTTTCGTGGTTTACCAGAAGATAGGTAAGGTAATTGTTCCAAAGATTTCCAGTAAATCCATAGGTATTTGCCATTTCTACCAGGCGGTTCATACAGCTGTAGAACAGAGGTTTTGATTTTTCTGGGTTTTCTGGTTCTTTACAGCACATGTCCAAGGCTTTTGCCATATCTTCTAGGATGTCTCCCTGGGTGAAATTCCGGTATAGAATACAATTTTCAATATCAAACATGGTTTTTGTCCTTTCTTTAATAATTTCCATGGATGCGGAGATTTTGAACTTCAGCTTCCAGTCCACATAAAGCATTTTTTACAGAGCTTTCCATTAAATTTCCTTCAAACTCCACAAAGAAGCGGTATTCCCAGTTTTTATCCAGTACAGGGCGGGACTCAATGCTGGTCATATTCAGGCCATTGTAAATAATATGGGAAAGACTATGATAGAGGCTTCCACTGGTATGAGGCAGTTCAAAACTTACGCTGATTTTTTTTGCATTTTTGCAGTAAACTTTGTCTTTGGACACAATGATAAAACGGGTAGAGTTACCTGGGTTGGAATAAATTTTTTCTGCCAGAATTTCCAAACCGAATTGTCTGGCAGCATAGGGGCTGGCAATAGCTGCCTGTGCTGGATCTTTTTCCTCTGCAATCTTTTGGGCTGCCATGGCAGTATTGGCGTATTCGTGAATATTCCATTGGTTGTGGCTTTCCAGAAAATCAGCGCATTGCATGAGTGCCTGGGGATGGGAATAAACATGCTGAATTTGAGAGAGGTCTGTTCCAGGAAGTCCCATGAGTACGTGCTTACAGGGGATTAACTGTTCCCCCACAATGACATGGTTGTAAGCAGCGAGAAGGTCATAATTATCCTGAACAATTCCAGCAGTGGAATTTTCAATGGGAAGTACTGCATAATGTGCGTCACCTTTTTGAATGGCTTCCATGGCATGTCTCCAGGTATCTACATGAAAGCTGGAAACTTGGCTTCCGAAAAAGGTTTGAACAGCTCCGTGACTGTAGGCGCCTTCCACGCCTTGATATACAACAGTTACGCCTTCTGTTTTCAAAAAATCTATGGGAGTGAATCCCCAGTCTTGGATAGGGTTGTGTTTTTGTAAAAGCTGATACTGCCGTTTTCGGCTGATAGACATAATCTGCTCATAAAGCTGCAAAATACCACAGCGGTTAAAGTCATTGTGGGTCATAGCGCCAAGTGCTGTTAATTTTTCCTGCTCTCTGTCTTTATCAAACACTGGCTTTCCAATTTGTATTTTATAAGCGGCTATCTGTTCTGCAACTGCCATCCGTTTTTCAAAAAGTGCTACCAGGCTCTTGTCAATTTCATCGATTTCTTTCCTTAATGTTTGTAAATCCTCCATAAGTGGGTGAATCCTTTCTTTCATATTACAAATACTGCATTTAATAATAGCACTAACACTTTAAAGAACGCAAGTGTTTTTAGGCAATTCCTGGGAAACATGGGAAAAAGAGAAGAAATTGGTTAAAAGACAGATTTTAGGGAATAGTAGGGATAGGAAAAGAGAGAAAGGAGTATCAGATGAAAGGCGATTTTGTGAAGTGTGGAGCTATAGGCTGGTGTATGGAGATTTTTTGGACAGGGATTCATGCCATAGGAAGAAAAGACTGGAAGATGACAGGGAAATCCTCCTTGTGGATGTTTCCTATTTATGGTATGGCTGCCTGTATTGGACCGGTTTCCAGAGAACTAGAAAAAGTTCCTGTTTTTATACGGGGAAGTATTTATATGTTGGGGATTTTTGCAGCAGAATATAGCAGTGGGATGCTTCTGAAAAAACATCATCTCTGTCCATGGGATTACAGTGGTGTTCCTTATAATTATAAAGGCGTCATACGATTGGATTATGCACCAGTATGGTTTTTTACAGGGCTTTTGTATGAAAAAATATTGTCTAAGAAGCGTTGAAAATTGCTTGAAATTACCAGGAAACTGTTATATGATAGTACGAGATGCGAAAGCCTAAATACACAGGAGGTAGTCTATGAGACATTTAATGAGTCCATTGGATTTGTCCGTAGAAGAACTGGCAAAGGTTCTGGACCTTGCCAATGACATTGAAAAAAATCCAGAAGCATATGCCCACAAATGTGAGGGGAAGATTTTAGCGACTTTGTTTTATGAACCGAGTACCCGTACTCGTTTGAGCTTTGAATCCGCTATGATGCGCCTTGGAGGGAAGGTGCTGGGATTTTCCAGTGCGAATTCCAGTTCAGCAGCAAAAGGAGAAAGTGTTGCAGATACGGTGCGCACGGTATCCTGTTATGCAGACATCTGTGCTATGCGTCATCCAAAAGAGGGCGCACCCCTGGTTGCTTCCATGGCATCCAAAATCCCAGTCATAAATGCAGGAGATGGAGGACATCATCATCCAACTCAGACACTTACGGATTTACTTACCATCCGATCCTTGAAGGGAAGATTGGATAACATTACCATTGGTCTTTGCGGAGACTTAAAATTTGGCAGAACAGTACATTCCCTGATTGAAGCCTTGGTTCGTTATGAAGGGGTGAAATTTGTCCTAATTTCTCCGGAAGAGCTGAAAATTCCGGATTATATCCGCGAAGATGTACTCCGTGCCAGTGGTCATGAGTTTGTAGAGGTGGAACGTTTGGAAGATGCTATTCCAAACTTGGATTTGTTGTATATGACACGTGTACAGAAGGAACGTTTCTTCAATGAAGAAGATTATGTTCGTATGAAAGATTTTTATATTCTGGATAAAGCCAAAATGGCTTTGGCAGGACCGGATATGCTAGTACTACATCCACTTCCAAGAGTAAATGAGATTTCCGTAGAAGTGGATTCTGACCCAAGAGCAGCGTATTTTAAACAAGTACAGTATGGAGTATATGTGCGCCAGGCACTGATGCTAAGTTTATTGGGAATGGGGGTAGATTTATGTTAAATGTAGGACAGTTAAATGAAGGTGTGGTTTTAGATCACATTAAAGCTGGAAAAAGTATGACCATTTATCATGATCTGAAGCTGGATAAACTGGATTGTTGTGTGGCTATTATTAAAAATGCCAGAAGTGCAAAAATGGGCAGAAAAGATATTATTAAAGTGGAGTGCCCCATTGATACCTTAAATCTGGATATTTTAGGGTTTATTGACCACAATATTACAGTAAACATTATTAAAGACGGAAAAATTGTTGAGAAGAAAGAGCTTCATCTTCCAAAAGAAATAAAAAATGTAATCAAATGTAAAAATCCTCGTTGTATTACGTCTGTGGAACAGGAATTGGATCAGATTTTCTTTCTGGCAGACCCGACAAAAGAGATTTACCGCTGCAGATATTGTGAAGAAAAATATACAGGAAATAGAAATAAGTAAGTTCTTGCAGGCACTTGAGAAACAGGTGCCTGCTATTGCATTTGATAAGAATAACAAAATCTAGGGAAATCTGTAGAAAATACTGGACTTTTCCAGAGAGACAAGTTATTATATTGCAGTGTAGAAGTAAAAAACAGAAGAAGTTTGATATTGATTTCTAGGAGGATATGAGATGAAAAAAGTTGTGAAGTTTGGCGGAAGCTCTCTTGCCAGTGCAGAACAGTTTAAAAAAGTAGGAGCCATTATCCGTGCAGACGGAACCAGAAGATATGTGATACCTTCTGCTCCTGGAAAACGGTTTTCAGAAGATACAAAGGTGACGGATTTATTATATACCTGCTATCGCGCAGCAGACCGTGCAAAATTCCAGGCAGTTCTTTCGGAAATTAAAAGCCGTTACCAGGAAATTATAGAGGGACTGGATCTTACTTTTTCCTTGGAAGAAGATTTTCAGGTGATTGAAGAAAATTTTCAGAAACAAATTGGAGAAGAATATGCAGCTTCACGAGGGGAATATTTAAACGGAAAGATTATGGCAGCATATCTAGGTTATGAGTTTGTAGATCCTGCTGAGATGATTCGTTTTGACGGAAATGGGCAGTTTGATGCTGAGATTACAGAATTGTTGGTACAAAAACGTTTAGATGGTGTGGAGACAGCTGTAGTTCCAGGATTTTATGGAGCAAAAGAAAATGGAGAAATTAAGACGTTCTCCAGAGGAGGCTCAGATGTAACGGGGTCTATTATTGCAGGGGCTTTGGATGTGGAATTGTATGAAAACTGGACGGATGTATCTGGTGTCATGGTAACAGATCCAAGAATTATTCAGAATCCGAAAGTCATTGATACGATTACTTACCGAGAACTGAGGGAATTGTCTTACATGGGAGCTACAGTACTTCATGAAGATGCTATTTTCCCTGTGCGTAAGGCAGGAATTCCTATTAATATTAAAAATACCAATGCGCCGGATGATCCGGGAACCATGATTGTAGAAGACACCTGTAAAAAACCACCATATACCATCACCGGTATTGCCGGAAAGAGAGGATTCTGTTCCCTGTTTATTGAAAAATCTATGATGAACTCTGAAATCGGATTTGGCCGTAAAGTTCTCCAGGTGCTGGAAGAACAGGGCATTTCCTTTGAACATGTTCCCTCCGGTATTGATACCATGACAGTGTTTATCCATCAGGACGAATTTACAGAAAAAGAGCAGCAGGTGATCTCCGGTGTACATAAAGCAGTGAAACCAGATTACATGGAGCTGGAGTCTGATCTGGCTTTGATTGCTGTCGTAGGAAGAGGTATGAAATCCAACCGTGGTACAGCAGCAAGGATTTTTGCTGCCCTGGCTCATGCCAATGTCAATGTGAAGATGATCGACCAGGGCTCCAGTGAGCTGAATGTCATTGTCGGAGTGCGTGATGAAGATTTTGAGCCTGCAATCCGTGCTATTTATGACATTTTTGTGGAAACACAACTCTAAAAAATTTATAAAAAACTGGTTTTCTATTGACAAAGAGAACCAGTTTTTTTATAATTTAAGTGTACTAAGACACATAGTACACACAAGACACAAGGAATACAGTGACCGGGAAAGGAGGAAAAAGGTTGATTGTAATTGATTATCAGAACCGGAAGCCTATTTACGAACAGGTAGTGGAGCGGTTTCAAAAGCTGATCGTGACAGGTGCATTGGAGCCGGATACCCAGATGCCTTCTGTGCGGGCACTTGCTACAGAACTTGCCATTAACCCCAATACCATACAAAAAGCCTATACGATTCTGGAACAGAGAGGATTTATCTATCCGGTGAAAGGCCGTGGGAATTTTGTTTCAGGAAACCAGGAGCTGAAAGAGCAGCAGAAAGTTGTATTTTTCCAGAAATTGGGAAGTCTTATAAAGGAAGGGAAGGAAATCGGAGTTTCAAAGGAACTTTGCATTCAGAAGACAGCAGAGTTCTATGAGGAGGGCAGAACATGATAAAAACAGAGAATTTGTGTAAAGCATTTGGCAAGCTCCAGGCAGTACATAATGTTACACTTTCCATAGCAGATAACTGCATTTTTGGATTAGCCGGTACCAATGGCGCAGGAAAAAGTACCTTGCTCCGTATGCTTTCCGGTGTATTGAAGCAGGATAGTGGAAAAATTTCCATGGATGACAGAGAGGTCTATGAAAATCCAGAGGTGAAAGAAGATATCTTCTTTTTGCCGGACACCGCGTATTTTTTCCAGAATGCAACCATGAAAGATATGGCAGATTATTATTCCATGTATTATCCAAGATATGACAAGGACAGGTTCCATAAGCTGGTAAGGAATCTGGGATTGGATGAAAAGCGGAAAATCAGTACCTTTTCCAAGGGAATGAAGAGGCAGGCTTCTTTGCTCCTGGGGGTTTGTTCAGGAACCAAATATTTATTCTGTGATGAAACTTTTGACGGGCTGGATCCTGTCATGCGACAGGCAGCCAAAAGTATCCTGGCCTATGAGGTGACAGAACGGGAATTTACCCCGGTGATTGCTTCTCATAATCTGCGGGAGCTGGAAGATATCTGTGACCATGTGGGATTGTTACATAAAGGAGGCGTACTGCTTTCTAAAGATGTGGAAGAAATGAAACTACAGATTCACAAAGTGCAATGTGTGATTCCTGAAATACAGGATGAAGAAAAACTGCTGGGAGAACTTGATGTACTGCAAATGGAGAAAAGGCTGTCCCTGCTTACCATGGTAGTCCGGGGAAGTCATGATGAGATTATGACAAAGATTCAGGAGAAACATCCTTTATTTGCAGAGGCAATTCCACTTACATTAGAAGAAATCTTTATCAGTGAAACGGAGGTAGCTGGATATGACATCAAAAAATTATTTATGTAAAAGTATCAAAGAGAATATCCGGAGAAACATGTTCCTTACCATCCTGATTTCACTGGCACTTTTGGTAGTTTTTCCGGTTTACTGTATTACCGGCATGGAAGGTGCAGGCCAGATAGAAGTGTATATGGGAATGGATGGTTACCAGAGAATGCTGCTTCGCTGCATAGGCCCGGACAGCCCGGCAAGTATCGTGGTAGTGGCTGCCGCGGTTTTATATGCACTGTTAGGGTTTGGATATCTATATTCCGGAGAGAAAACAGATTTTTACCATAGCCTTCCCATGAAAAGAGAAGCTCTTTATCTGGTATCTCTGGTAAGCAGTCTTATCAGTTTTGTGGTTCCCTATCTGGTTTCCATTGGAATGGCTTATATGATTGGCATGGTGAGTGGGGGAAATTCTCCTTATGTACTGAAAATCACCATAATGACCATTGGACTGCATCTGCTGTACTTCCTGGTATTTTATACAGGTGCAGTGTTAGCAGTACTTCTCACAGGAAACCTGTTTACCGGAGCACTGGGTTTTGCGGGGATTATGTCCTATGGACTGATTCTGGATGCCGCAGTTACTCATATGAATAGTCGCTTTTTCCATACCCTCAGTGCAAGAGCCCCGCAGTTTACCTCCTGGTTTTTGTCACCGGTTGTTGTATATGTTAATTCCTGTGTAAGCGGCGCAAATCTGGCGGAAATGTGGAGCGGACAAGGAGTTTTAAGAGGCAGCGGTATTGTAGAACATTACAGAAATGGAATGATTTATGGCGTAGCTATGCTGGTGATACTTTTGGGGCTTAATATCTGGATTTATAAGATTCGCCCATCAGAAAGCTATCACAAAGCCATTGCTTTTCCAAAACTGGAGCCAGTAATCAAGGTGTGCAGCGTGATTCCTATATCCCTTCTGGCAGGTTTGGTATTCAGTGCGGGGATGAAGCATGTTTTTCTATGGATGGTAGTTGGGACGGTGGTATCTGCCCTGGTGCTTTCCGCAGCATTTGATTTCCTGTACACACTGGATATCAGAAGCTGTATCAAGCCGAAAGTGACAGATGGCATGATCTTAGCCGTATTGGCACTGGTAGTTACAGGATACCGGATGGATATTACAGGTGTAGATTCTTTCCTGCCGGATAAGGACAAGATTGCAACCATGTCTGTACAGTTAAATAGCATTAGCGATGCATTTAGCTACCCGGAAGGATATTATGGAAGGGATGTACTGAATGAGGACAGGCTGGAATCGTTTGATCCTGTTTACCAGCTGGCAAAGACAGGAGTTGCGTATTATAAACAGAATGATGGAAATGAGGAAGGCGAGATCATGGTTGACGTTGACGTTGCATTCCATATGAAATCAGGAAAAACCGTGTATCGCAACTATTATATTCCAGAAACAGAAGAGGTATTGAAAGCCATTGAAGAAATCTACGATGACTGGGATTACAGAGAAAAAATCATGCCTACTTACTATGCCACAGCAGAAGAGATTGACTTCCTTTACGTGATTGACCATATGGGAAGAAGGATGCAGATGAATCTTCAGCAGGATAAGCTGGAAATATTGTATAAAACCTATAAAAATGAATTGGAATCCATGACGTTTTCTGAGAGCAGTAAGGAGCGTGTGATTGGCTATATCAGTGCAGAACAGAAGAGACAGGATAGTTATACAAGAGAAGATTATATGGCTACCTGGGATCTTCCGGTATATGAAGGCTTTGAGGAGACAAGAGCCATGCTGGAAGAGCTGGGATATCCAATCAGCAATATCATTCCGGCAGAGGAGGTTCTGAGAATCCGGCTTACCAGTTTGGATGACATGGGTAATACGGAAGAGGAAGTGATTCTGGAAAAGAAAGAAGATATGGAACGCATCTTGGAGGCGTTATCTTATGGAGATGGCCGTTATAGGATAGGCAGTCCTATGGAATATGCGGTCAATGTAGAGATTATCTGGAATGACAGGTTTAAGGAAACTTGGAGACCGCTATATCTTATGAACAAAGGAACGGTAGAAGATATTTTAAAAGAATTGCATATTGACTAACCATTTGCATAAAATAGAGAGCGCCCTGATAAAAGGGGCGCTTTTTCTGTGTCAAAACCTGAAAGGAAAGCAATTTGCAATGCCCTATTAGTCGTTGACAAGAAGCTGTATGGAAGGGTAAAATAAACATAGAAGATGTTCAAAAACAGCGAGGATGGAACAAAATGAGCAGATTATTAAAACTAGAAAATGAAAAAGAACTTATGGCTTTGGGGAAAGCATTGTCTTCAGAAAGCAGAATTCAAATTCTGGAGCTTTTACAGAAGGGTCCTTTGTGTGTCAATGAGATTGCAGAAATTTTAGGAATCCCTGCCTCTTCCGCTGCCTTGAATATCCGTGTGTTGGAAGAAGCGGATTTGATTCGGACAGAACTAAAGCCAGGAGTCAGAGGTTCTATGAAGCTTTGTATTCCTCAGGAATTTCATTTAGTTCTGGATTTGGAGAAAAAAGAAGAGGAGCAGGAAGAGGTGATTTCTATGCCTGTGGGCAGTTATGTGGATTATAAAATCACCCCTACTTGTGGTATGGTAAATGATGATGAATATATTGATGGGGAAGATGAGCCTAGATGCTTCTATGACCCAAGAAGAATCAGCGCGAAGCTTATCTGGTTTTCTTCCGGATATTTGGAGTATCGTTTTCCCAATGCAGGAATGCAAAAAACAAAGGTAAAATCCTTGGAGTTTTCAGCAGAGATGTGTTCAGAAACTGCAGATTATGATCTGGATTGTCCTTCGGATATTACTTTATGGATGAATGGGCTGGAGGCAGGAACTTGGACTTGCCCTTCTGATTTTGGAGGTAGAAGAGGGAAATTGAATCCGGACTGGTGGGAGGATAAAAACAGTCAGTATGGGAATCTGAAGCAATGGTATATTGATGAGACAGGAACTTATTTAGACGGAAAAAAAGTAAGCGACAGGAAACTGGAAGAATATCATCTGGCAGACGGTGATTATATTTCTGTAAGAATTGGAATACGGGAAGATGCCAGACACATTGGTGGTGTGAATATTTTTGGAAGTTCTTTTGGAGATTATCCTCAGGATTTAGTGATGAAATTAAAATATGAAAAGAATTTCTAAAAAAGGCTTTACAAGAAGAGTTTCTGTGTTATAATCTCATTATAAACATAAAAAATGAATTAAAACACAAAAGATGTTTTAATAATAAAAAGGATTGGGAGGGTAATAACATGCAGCAAAAAGTATTGGAGATATTTCAGGAATTATTTGGGGCGGAAGGTGATATCCGTTCTTATTTTTCCCCAGGACGTGTAAACCTTATTGGGGAACATACAGATTACAATGGCGGCCATGTGTTTCCTTGTGCTTTAACCATTGGTACCTATGGTATAGCCAGAAAAAGAGAAGATCGGAAAATTCGTTTCTATTCAGAAAATTTTAGTAGAATGGGTGTGTTTGAGACCAGTCTTGACGACTTGGTATATCATGAAGAAGCAAATTGGACCAATTATCCAAAAGGTGTTGTGTGGGCATTTAAAGAAAAAGGTTATGTGGCAGATACTGGATTTGATTTAGTCATGTACGGAAATATTCCAA
>ENA-ORMO01000332-ORMO01000332.1-human-gut-metagenome-genome-assembly--contig:-NODE-332-length-69530-cov-8.421475_pt1 | contig 69530 bp, 57 predicted proteins | sample MGYA00242106_ERZ509001 | MGnify/ENA primary metagenome ERZ509001 (study PRJEB26280, sample SAMEA2338736) | human gut metagenome | biome: human gut; feature: human-associated habitat; material: faeces...
AACAAGAAAAGTATATGTAAGCCTTATTGATGCAGACGATAAGACAGCAGTAGGAGAACCGCAGACAATTGAGATTGGTGCAAAAGATACAACATTCCGTACAGATAAGCTTACATTACCAGAGAACTATGAGTTTGCATATGGTGACGGAGATGTTTATGTTGGAGAAGGTGACACTGTAAACGTAGAGGTAAGAAAGAAAGCCCCGACAGCAGAAACAAGAAAAGTATATGTAAGCCTTATTGATGCAGACGATAAGACAGCAGTAGGAAAACCACAGCCAATCGAGATTGGTGCAGAAGATACAGTATTCCATACAAGTAAAATTACATTACCAGAAGGTTATGAATTTGCATATGGTGATGGAGATGTTTATATTGGTGAGTATGATACTGTTAATATCGAAGTAAGAAAGAAAGCCCCAGTCGTAGAAGAAAGAGAAGTGTATGTGAGCCTTATTGATACAGACGATAAGACAGCAGTAGGAGCACCACAGGCAATCAAAATTGGTAAAGAAGATACAGTATTCCATACAAGCAAAATTACATTACCAGAAGGCTATGAATTTGCATATGGTGATGGAGATGTTTATATCGGCGAAGGCGACACAGTAAACGTAGAAGTAAGAAAAGTAGTAGAAGAGAAAACAGTATACGTAAGCTACATCGATGAAGAGACAAAGATGCCTCTTGAGAACGGAATCGAAGAGATTAAAGTAGCAGCAGATGCAAACTCTTTCAATACAAGCATTCTTACAAAAGTACCGGCAGGCTATGAGCTTTGCGTTACAGGTGATGTTGCTTTTGAAGGCGACAGCGTAAACGTAGAAGTAAGAAAAGCAGCAGAAGAGAAAACAGTATACGTAAGCTATATTGATGCAGATACAAAGATGCCGCTTGAGAACGCAATTGAAGAGCTTAAAGTAGCAGCAGATGCAACAATGTTCAATACAAGTGCTCTGAAAGAAGTGCCAGCAGGTTATGAGCTCGCTGTTACAGGTGATGTATACTTTGGCGAAGGCGACACTGTAAACGTAGAAGTAAGAAAAGTAGCAGAAGAGAAAACAGTATATGTAAGCTACATTGATGAAGAGACAAAGATGCCGTTCGAAAACGGAATCGAAGAGATCAAAGTAGCAGCAGATGCAACATCTTTCAACACAAGCATTCTTACAAAAGTACCGGCAGGCTATGAACTTTGCATTACAGGTGATATTGCTTTTGAAGGCGATACAGTAAATGTAGAAGTAAGAAAAGCAGAAAGAACAGTATATGTAAGCTACATTGACGAAGAGACAAAGATGCCGTTCGAGAACGGAATCGAAGAGATCAAAGTAGCAGCAGATGCAACAACATTTAATACAAGCGTTCTTACAGCAGTACCGGCTGGTTATGTGCTTTGTTCTGTAGGTGATGTATACATTGGCGAAGGTGACACTGTAAACGTAGAAGTAAGAAAAGCAGAGAAATCTGTATATGTAAGCTACATTGATGAAGAGACAAAAATGCCTCTTGAAAATGCAATTGAAGAGATCAAGTTAGCAGCAGATGCAACATCTTTCAACACAAGTGTTCTTACAGCAGTACCGGAAGGCTATGAGCTTTGCGCAGTAGGCGACGTATACATTGGCGAGAATGACACTGTAAACGTAGAAGTAAGAAAAGTTGTTACAGAGAGAACAGTATATGTAAGCTACATTGACGAAGAGACAAAGATGCCGTTCGAAAACGGAATCGAAGCAATCAAAGTAGCAGCAGATGCAACAACATTTAACACAAGCGTTCTTACAGCAGTACCGGAAGGCTATGAGCTTTGCGAAGTAGGCGATGTATATATCGGTGAGAACGATACAGTAAATGTAGAAGTAAGAAAATCTGCAGTTCGCGAGAAAGACATCGTTATCGGTTATGTAGATGAGAAAGACGGCACAGAAATCGCAGTTTCTCAGATCACAATTCCTGAGGATGCAACATACTTCAACACAAGCATGCTGAAAGATATTCCGGAAGGATATGAACTTGTAACTGTTGGAGATATCTGGCTTGGAAGCGCTACTGTAGCAGAAGTTCAGGTTAGAAAGATCGAAAACGTTCAGGATGTTACAGTTCAGTATGTAACTGAAGATGGCGAAGTTGTTGGTACAGGTGCACTTCAGCTTGATGCAGATGCTACATATGTCAACACAAGTGTTCTGACAGACGTTCCGGAAGGATACGTTGTAGCAATCGTTGGTGATCTTCCAATCGAAGATGGTACAGTAGTTGTAACTGTTCGTCTTGCTGAGACAGAGCCGGAGAACCCGACACCAACTCCAGATCCAGAAAACCCGGAGAACCCAGATCCAGAAAATCCGGAAACTCCAGATCCGGAAAATCCGGAAACTCCAGATCCGGATCAGCCGACTAATCCGCAGCCGACAACAAGACCGGAAAACAACAACAATAACAACAATAACAATAATAACAACAACACCAATACAAACCAGAACCAGGCTCAGACTCAGACAAGTAATCCGAGAACTGGTGATATGACAAACACAATGCCATTATTTGCTGGATTATTAGGTAGTGGTGCAATGATCGGACTTATTCAGCGTCTCAGAAGAAGAAAAGACGATAAATAATAATTCCATCTCAAAAAAATCGGGGCCCTTTTAAAGGGCTCCGATTTTTTTCATGTGTTCTTTTAAAGATTTTTCATAACCCATATCACTAAGTTCATAAAAATGCTGATCCTGAATTTCAGAAGGAAGATACTGCTGATTTACATAATGATTAGGGTAATTGTGGGCATATTGATAACCAATACCTTTTCCAAGTTTTTCATGTCCTCCGTAATGTGCGTCCTGAAGATGCACAGGGACGGTAGTCTGAGTGTTTCTGACAGATTCCATGGCAGCGGAAATTGCATTTACTGCAGCATTGCTTTTAGGGGCGCAGGCCATATAGGCAGCTGCCTGGGAAAGAATGATCTGGGATTCAGGCATCCCTACTCTTTCTACAGCCTGGGCTGCCGCTGCAGCCACGCAGAGAGCCTGTGGATCAGCATTTCCGATATCTTCGGAAGCCAGGATCATAATACGGCGGGCAATAAATTTCACATCTTCTCCGGCATAGAGCATTTTTGCCAGGTAATAGACGGCTGCATCTGGATCAGATCCTCTCATACTTTTAATAAAAGCAGAAATGATATCATAGTGATTATCTCCGTTTTTATCGTATCGGATCACACGTTTCTGGATACATTCCGAGGCAACCTCCAGCGTCAGGTGAATCATACCGTCCTCGCTTTTGGGTGTGGTCAGAATGCCAAGTTCAACAGCATTCAATGCGCTTCGGGCATCTCCTCCTGCCATATCTGCAAGAAACTCAAGTGCTTCCTGATCTATGACAGCATTATAATTTCCCATTCCCTTATCACAGTCGTTGACAGCCCGGAGAATCAGTTTCTGGACATCCTCATTACTGAGTGCCTTTAGTTCAAAAATAATAGAGCGGGATAAAAGAGCTCCGTTGACTTCAAAGTAAGGGTTTTCTGTGGTGGCTCCAATAAGGATTATGGTACCGTCTTCGACAAAAGGGAGAAGATAATCCTGTTGACCCTTATTAAAGCGGTGGATCTCATCGATAAAGAGGATTGTTTTTTTTCCATACATTCCAAGTCGGTCCTGCGCCTCTTTAATCACAGCTTCCATATCTTTTTTTCCGGCAGAAGTAGCGTTTATCTGGGTAAAAGCAGCGCTGGTAGTATTGGCGATTACCTTGGCAAGGGTGGTTTTGCCGGTACCGGGAGGTCCGTAAAAAATAACAGAGGTAAGTTTGTCGGCTTTGATAGCCCGGTACAAAAGTTTATCTCTGCCTACGATATGTTCCTGCCCAACCACTTCCTCCAGAGTAGTGGGGCGGAGGCGGGAAGCCAGAGGGGATTCACGATCCAGGGTTTTTGATTTTGCATATTCAAACAGATCCATGAGTTCATCTCCATTCCTTATAAAATCGAATATTTGTTCTTTATATAAAATCCAGTATACTTGATTTTTCTGGAAAATTCAACTGGATACGAAAGAGAAATTACATTGCTGCAGGCAATTTGGAATGGATTTTAGTGTTTTATTGTGAAAGAATCGAACAGTAATGACAAAAGCAGAAGAAATACGGTATAATAAATAAAATACAGAACGGAGGTTTTTTATGAGATACAAAGCATTATTTGATCTTCATACACATACTGTTGCCAGCGGGCATGCATACTGCACAATACGGGAAATGGCAAAAGCTGCATCAGAAAAAGGGCTGGAGGTGCTGGGAATCACAGAACATGCCCCCGCTATGCCAGGTACCTGTCATAATTTTTATTTTCATAATATGAAAGTAGTTCCAAGGGAAATGTACGGGATTCGTCTTCTGATGGGAGCAGAACTGAATATTTTGGATGCGGAAGGAAATGTAGATCTGGAAGAAAGAGAACTGAAGAATATGGACATTACCATTGCAAGTCTTCATATTCCCTGTATGAAACCAGGAACAAAAGAAGAAAATACAGCAGCATATTTGAATGTTATGAAAAACCCTTATGTAAATATCATTGGTCATCCGGATGATGGCCGCTATCAGGTGGATTATCGTGCCCTGGTCCAGGGAGCAAAAGACTATGGGAAGGTATTGGAACTGAACAATCATTCTCTGGAACCTTCCTGTTTTCGCAGAGATGCCAGAGACAACGATCTGGAAATGCTGAAACTTTGCATGGAATATCAGGTTCCGGTAGTGATGGACAGTGATGCACATTTTGACGCATCTATTGGAGAATTTCAGATGGCAAGGTCACTTTTGGAGGAAATTGATTTTCCTGAAGAACTTGTTTTGAACCATTCCGTGAAAATGCTGAAAAAATATGTAAATAAAAGATTTTAATATGCTAAATCGTTGAAAAACCTCTTGCTTATCACAGGTTAAAGTGTTAAAATATTTTATGCAATAATATGACAGTGATTTAAAGGAGCAGAGAATATGGGTAAAAAAATCAGAACGGAAGAGGTGGATCATCTCTTTGAAGCAATTCTTTGTTTGAAAAATAAAGAAGAATGTTACACATTTTTTGAAGATGTGTGCACTATTAACGAACTTCTTTCCCTTTCACAGAGATTTGAAGTTGCAAAGATGCTGACAGATAAGCGTACTTATCTGGATATTTCCGAAAAAACAGGAGCATCGACAGCAACTATCAGCCGTGTAAACCGTTCCCTGAACTATGGAAATGACGGATATGAGATGGTATTTTCCAGAATGAGAGAAAAGGAAGCACAGAAGGAAAAGACAGAAGTAAACGAATGAAAACAGAGCAGCCTGCGGAATGGGTACCGTGGAGCTGCTCTTTTTATGCAACAGGAAAGTAGTACATTTTATACTGCAAGTCAGTTTTTGTCTGAGGTAGTCATATACTGATATACATCAGAAGAGATCTGTCTGATAGTCTTCCGGGCATCTTCATTGTTTTTGATACAGTTGGAAAGAATACAGATCACATAAGGACGGCTGCTGTCTAAAACAACAGCGATATCATTTTCAACAAGGACAGGATTTTGATCTGCTGTCATCTCTCCGGTTTTACTGGCAGTTTCGACATTTTTAGGGAGACCGGAAGGAATCTTGGACTTAAGGTTCTGCTGTTTTAAAAGATCCAGCATTTCTTTTGAGGCCTGCTGATTTACCAGATTTCCTTTATAGATTTCTGTAAGGAGTCTGCAGCAGTCTGAGGCACTGGTGAAATTATTGGAAGTAGAATCTTTTTCCAGAAGCTCTGCTCCCATTTTTGTACAGGAAAATCCATGAGTTTTGCAGAATTCATTGACAATATCTGCTCCTTTATTAAAATCCCCGTTTCCCAGAAGCTTTACGAGATCATCAGCAGAGAAATTATCATTATCTGTGATCATTTTGCTGAGAAGGGGCTTCAGACTGGTTTCGTAATCAGTGGAAGGCGTTTCAGAGTCATCCGGATAGACCAGATGTTCAAAAACAGCGCCCATGATAAATGTTTTGATCAGACCGGCAGATTCCATGGAATCATCTGCACGGATGGTACTGTAATCATCTGTAACCGGGTCCATAACTGCAATAGACCAGTTTTCTTCTTCTTTTTTCAGTTTGTCCGTATAGTCAGCCTTCAGTTGTTCTGTCAGCTCACTGAGATGCTCTCCCTCTCCGGCAGCCTGTGGTTCTACAATACTGAAATACTCATCAATACCGTCTGCGATACCGGATACCATAATAGGGTGGTTGGCAGTATCTGTGATATAAAGATCATCGGACTGATTGCTCATAAAGCCCATTTCCAGGATTGCTACAGGAACGGTACTCCAGTTGGTTCCGGTCATATTATCAGAGGAGATCACACCTTTGTTTTCCAGTCCGGTAGCTGTACAGTAGTGGCTGATGATGCAGGATGCAAGGGTATTGCTTTTTTCGATGATATCAGAGGAAAGATACTGATTGGCTGAGGTTGGCGCCATGGTCAGTGCACCTGATGCAGAGGAGCTTCCGGCGCTGTTGGCATGAATCCGCACAGTAATATCCGCATTTTGCTCTGTGGCAAGGACTGCGCGTTCACTGTTGCTGATGGCAGTTTCATTGTCTGTTCTGGTCATGACCACGTGATAGCCCCTTTTTACAAGCTCTTCCTGAAGAAGTACGGAAACCTGCAGGTTCACTTCGTATTCCGGGACTCCGGAGAAGTTTCCCTGTGTGCCCGAGGTTGCTTTGGGTTTGGTCTGGCTGGAACCTGGAGCCATAGGCTCTGGTGCGCTCATGTCTACGGAAGGTCCCTGGTGACCGGGATCAATGACAACCGTAAAATTTCCGTCTCCGGCAGCCGGGGAAGCGGCATTGTTGGCGGCACCCCAGTCCATACCGGCAGAGTTTTCTGGGTCTGAGTGTGAAGGACCGATCATAGCCTGGCCCTCTTCGCTTTTAGCGGAGCCTGCTTCGGCAGCATATACCGGAACAGAAAGAGCCGGGATCAGTCCGCATACGAGAAGCAGCTGCAGTAATTTTTTCATAAAGTTCGCCTCCTGGTATTTGTCAGTGAAAATAGATCTTCAAATCTGAGATAATGAATGTTACAAAAACAGATTTATTATATGATATACTATAATAAAGAAAATGAAAAGAAGAAAATACTTGCAAGGCTATAGAAATAAAATTATAATAATAGCATATAAAATGTTCAAGAATTCTGTCATTTGTTCTGAGGGACAGTCAGCAAAGACCGGGCAGGATCTGAGGAAGGAATGAGAAAGACATGCATGGCAAAAAATTGAAAAGAACCGGGCTTCTGGTACTGACATCTTTTATGTTGCTGACACAGCCCAGTTATGCAGCGAAGGCTTCTGTTTTTGGCGGAAGCGCAGAAGAGGCTTCGGAGAAAGGAGATCCTGACCATCATCCGGAACCGCCTCCTGAAGAATCAGCATCGGAAGGTCAGGGAACATTGTCTCCACCGTCAGAAGAGGCAGGAGAGAGTGTGTTTGGAAGCGGTCAGGTGACAGATGCAGTACCGGACGAGGAACTGTCTGATCTGCTTTCCAATCTGGCATTTCCTTCATCTAACGGCAGCTGGTCGGCATATGTATGCAATCTGGAGAAGAACACCGAGGGAAGCGTCAACGAGCACAGGATGCAGGCGGCAAGCCTGATCAAGCTTTTTATTATGGGAGCAGTTTATGAGAACTATGACAGTCTGACTGCACAGTACGGCAAGGACAGCGTAGACAGCAATCTTCATGTAATGATCATTGTCAGTGATAATGATGCGGCGAACACACTGACAGGATATCTGGGAGGCGGAGACAGTACCGCAGGAATGAATGTGGTTAATGATTATTGCAGCAGGAACGGATATACGAATACTCATATGGGAAGACTGCTTCTCCACAGCAATGAATTTGATGACAATTACACCTCACCGGCAGACTGCGGACGCTTTTTAAAAAAAGTATATGACGGATGGATGGAAGGGGATGCAAATGCCTGTGCCATGTTTGACCATCTGGCAGCGCAGGAGAGAAGAAACAAGATACCGGCACAGATGCCTGAGGGCGTCAGCGTAGCAAACAAGACAGGAGAGCTTGCAGATGTGGAAAACGATGCAGGCATCATTTACAACACGGCCAATGATCTTGTGATCGTGTTTATGTCAGAAAATCTGTCAGAGGCAGGAGCAGCCCAGAGTACGATCTCTGCATTGAGCAGGCAGATATACGACTATTATCAGCAGTAAGGAGGGACATCAGGGGACAGGCCGCGAAACAGAGGATTATGGAACAGAACAAAAAATAAAATATTCCATAAAGGGGGATGATGATATGAATAAGAAATGGAAAGATTTTTCAGTAACAGCTCTTTTAAAATGGGCGGCATTATTTGCCCTTGTATTTGCTGTTTCTCTGCCTGTAACCGCAGAAACCAGCCATGCAGCAAATACGACGTATACGGTAACGGTTGCAACCGGATATCTCGCACTGCGCAATGCGAAAGCATATGATGAAAAGAATGAAATCGGCGAGCTGTATACAGGGGAAACAGTGGAGGTGACAGATTCCAGCGGAGCGACTTACTGGACTGTCTATTCTCCGAAGCTGAACAAAACCGGCTATGTAAACAGAAAATATCTGGCATGTGCTTCCGATTCCAAAACGGTCAGAGTGCAGAGCGGCTATCTGGCGCTCCGCACAGCCAAGGCGTATGACAGCAAAAACGAAGTAGGGGAGCTTTATACGGGAGATACGGTATATGTGGCAAATACAGATGACCCCACTTACTGGCTGGTGTATGCGCCTGGACTGAACAAGGGCGGCTATGTAAACAAAAATTATCTGGAGGGTACTTCTTCCGCGGGATCAGGCCAGACCTGGACAGTCAGCGTAGCAAAAGGTTATCTTGCGCTTCGTACAGCCAAGGCATATGACAGCAGAAATGAGATCGGAGAACTTTATACCGGAGATACCGTACAGGTAACAGATACCAGTGATTCTACTTACTGGTATGTATACTCACCAAAGCATGGAAAAAGCGGATATGTCAATAAGAACTATCTGACAGGCGGCAGTTCCGGTTCTGTGGGATTTACAAGAACAGTCAGCGTAGCGAAAGGCTATCTTGCCCTTCGTACCGCCAAAGCTTATGATGAAGCAAATGAGATCGGGGAGCTTTATACCGGAGATACCGTACAGGTAACAGATACCAGTGATTCTACCTATTGGTATGTGTATTCTCCAAAGCATGGTAAATATGGATATGTAAATAAAGATTATCTGTATTGATGATCTGAAGTGAAGAGGAATTCTGATGATAATTAAAACGGGGACCTGAATAAGGTTCCCGTTCATTCATTACTTCTTTGGTTTTTTGCTTTTGGATGAAGCATCCGTATTTTCATTTCGCAGTTCATCTACCAGCTGTTCAATGAGCATTTTTTTTGTATAAACGTCAAAGCTCAGAAGACAGATAAAGGAAAACATTTTCAGAAATTTTTGGTCTTCCTCAGGAGCAGTTTCAAAGGTCTTCTCGGATGTATGGTAGCATCTGAGAAGATTTTTTTTGAGCAGTTCCACCTGTTCCTTTTCCATACTGAATACTTCATTATAAATAGCCGTAAGATCCATTTCCGAATCCGACCGGAAATATTTTTCTGTGATCGGGCCCAGAAGGGTCTGGATATCGTTGATGGAAAGGATGTTTTTAAAATAATAAATAAAGATCAGAAGCAGCAGATGCTCCCTGGAATAACGCTTTTTTTCCGGAGATGGAAGCAGGTTGTTTTTGGCATAATTATTAATCATGGTTTTGGTAAGGATCTTGTCCTCCGGATACCGTTTGGAGGAAGCAAGCTGCTCTTCCATAAAAGTGGTTACCTGATCCATGTATAAGTCAATATTGGGAATATCTTCCGGTTTAATATAATCAATTCTTGAAATACTTTCAAGAATGCTTCCTATCATATCCTGTGTATTGATCGTCATAGTTTATCACCTCTGCATCTTATTATATAGTTTTCAAAACTACTTGTAAACATTTTTCTCAGGGATTTTGTTTTTTTATGATCCGGTTGTTCTGACGGTAGGCCCGTGGGGAGCTTCCGTAAACATTTTTGAAGGCTCTGGAAAAATGTAATTGATTGGGATAGCCTACCTGAATACTGATATCTTTTACTGCAATGTCTGAAGTTTTCAGAAGCTCAGCAGCCCTGGACATCCGATATCGGATAAGAAATTCCTGAGGAGCCAGCCCCATGGTCTCTTTAAAAACCTTTCCGAAATAGCTGCGGTCCAGATTCAGTCTCTGCGCCATATCTTCCACAGTGATGGGAAACATGTAATTTTGTGAAATAAAGGTAATGGCTTCATCTGTATAGAACTGAGATCGTTTTCCGTTCTGGGTACGGTTTCGGGAAGCGGAGCCTGTAAGAATAGCATCCATTACCAGATAAAGATGTCCGATCAGATACAGGGAGGAGGTTCCGGAAGGACTGGAAGCAAGATGAAGCAGTTCATTTCTCAGGATGTCGGCAGTCTGTGGAGAAGAAGGGGTAAAAATTGGATTTTCTGTGGAAAGCCCCGCAGTGTCCAGAATCTCTCTGGCTTTCAGTCCGCTGAACTCCACCCAGGTATATTCCCATGGATCTTCCCTGTCCGCGAAGTAAGTGTTGACCCGATCCGGTTCGATCAGGAAGCCTGTCCCTCCATGAAGCTTGTATTCTTTTGTAACTGCGTCGGATTCATCTACAAGCAGAGTTCCTTTTCCGGAAATAACATAATGAAAAAGAAAGTGGTTGCGGATAGAAGGCCCAAAGGAATGAAGTGGGCGGCATTTTTCATATCCGTACTGATACAGAGTGAGATCCATAAAACGGTCGTCCGAAAACACATGAAACAAGGGCTTTGCCATATTTATTCCTCCTGATATTTTAGAAAACTATGAATTAGTAACAAAAAACAGGTGATAAAACTGTGATATTTAAACGAAAAACAAGAGTTTTTTATTATTATATATCAAAATAAGTAGTAACTTCAACTATATTCGAGAAAAAACGTATTATGATATAAAACAGGTTTCATGACTCCATTTACGGAAAGGGACAGCAATGATAGAATGAGGACATGAAACAAAGCCGTATAAACTGTACAGAATGGAAACGGACCGCAAAAAGAAAGGAAAGGGGAAATTCAATGAAAAAAAGGAAACTGTCTGTTATAGGGATTTTTGCAGGAATACTAAGTGTCGGTATGGTTCTTGGCGGATGCGGAGATTCTTCGTCAGATAACGGAAAAATAAAAATTGAAATGGTTCAATATAAACCGGAGGCAGTAAAAGCATTTGAAAAAATGGAAGAGAAATTTAACGCTTCCCATGATGATATTGAACTGACCATTGAATCACTAAATGAAGCCATGACGATCCTGAAGACCCGTTTTATTAAGGAAGATCAGCCGGACATTATCGGGATCGGAGGGGATGTGAACTACTCTAATTTTCTGGATGCGGATATGCTGACAGATATTTCGGACTTTGAAGGGCTTGCAGACATTAAACAGGCATATCTGGATATTGATAAGAATCTGGAATTTATTCCCAGAGACGGAGTATATGCGGTTCCCTATGCAGCCAATGCGGCAGGGATCCTGTACAACAAAGACATGTTTGAAGAAAACGGATGGGAGATTCCCACAACCTGGGAGGAATTTCTGACACTTCTGGATACCATTCAGGCATCCGGACAGCAGCCGCTGTATTTTGGCTTTAAAGATACCTGGACCTGTCTGGCTCCATGGAACGCCATGGCCTGCGATCTTGCTCCGGCAGATGTATGCCAGCAGGTAAACAGAGGAGAAACTACTTTTTCAGAAGAATACCGGGAGCTTGCGGAAAAGATCCTTCAGCTTCTTCCTTACGCACAGGAGGATCCTTATGCTTACAGCTATAATGATGCATGTACCGCCTTTGCCCGTGGGGAATCTGCCATGTACTGCATCGGAAGCTATGCGGTGCCTCAGATCAAATCCGTAAATCCGGAGATGAATATTGATTCTTTTGTTTTTCCGGCAAACGACAGCGCAGACGGACAGATCCTGAATTCCGGTATCGATCTTCAGTTCTGTGTTATGGAGGACTGTCAGGAAAAAGAAGCGGCTTATGAAGTGCTTCGTTTTATGATGGAGGATGAAAATATCCAGATCTATCTGGATGACCAGAATGCAGTTCCCTGTAAAGAGGGAGAGTTTCAGCTTCCTTCCATGCTGGACGGTATGAAGGAATATATTGACGCCGGTAAGATGACAGATTACCAGGATCATTATTATCCAACAGAAATGGCAGTAGACGCCATGATCCAGACCTATCTGATGGAGGGGGACACAGACGCATGGCTGAAAAAATTCGACAGGGACTGGACGCGGTACAATCGTGACCTGATCCGCAAGATACAGGATTATCAGAAAGAAAACGGGGAAGGAGGAAATGAATAATGAAGAAAAATGAAAGAAAACGAACCTTTTTGCTGATTACCATTCCGATTCTTGTATTATTCTTTACCTTTAATACACTGCCTCTGATAAAAGGCTTTATTTACAGCTTTACCAACTTTAAAGGGTATGGAAGCTATGACTGGGTAGGATTCCGGAATTACATTGATCTTTTTCAGGATGCCAGGGTGGGACATTCCTATCTGTTTACCTTTAAATTTGCGCTGGTGGCAACCATTATCGTAAATCTTTTCAGTCTGATTCTGGCGCTGGGCCTGAACAGCAGGATCCGTGCAAAAAGCGCCCTGAGAGGAATCTATTTTATTCCAAATGTTCTGGGAGGGCTGGTAGTCGGCTATATTTTCAGCTTTATCTTTACCTATATCCTTCCGACGATCGGAAAAGCAATGGGAATCGATTTTCTCAGCAGCAGTATGCTGGCGGATACAAAAACCGCATGGTTTGCCATTGTGATCGTGGCGGCATGGCAGGCCATTGCAATGAATACGATCATTTATATTTCCGGACTGCAGACTGTGCCGGAGGATGTATATGAGGCAGGATCCATTGACGGGGCAACCGGATGGACAAAATTTAAAAATCTGACCTTCCCGCTGATTATTCCGTTTTTTACGATTAATATGGTACTGTGCATGAAAAACTTCCTGATGGCATTTGACCAGATCATGGCTCTTACCAAAGGCGGTCCGGCACAGAGTACAGAATCCATCTCCTTCCTGATTTACAAAAACGGTATGGATGGAGGACAATTTGGATTCCAGAGCGCGAATGCAGTACTGTTTTTCGTTGTGATCGTGGCAATCTCTATATTCCAGCTTACATTTATGAATAAGAAGGAGGAGCAGTTATAATGAAAAAGAATACCAAACAGATGGGAAAAACCAACTGGCCGGTGACCATCCTTCTGATCATGGGCTGTGTGACAATTTTCTTTCCCCTTTATATGGCAGTAATCATTGCCTTCAAAAAACCTTCGGAAATGACAAACGATATTGCAGGAGCGCTTTCTTTCCCGTCCTCCTGGAGCTTTGATAACTTTACAGAAGCCATGAGGGTTACAGATTTCTGGAATTCCCTGGGAAATTCTCTGCTGATTACAGCCCTCACTGTAGTGATTGCCATACTTCTTCATTCTCTGGCAGGCTACGCCATTGGAAGGAATATGGGAAAAAGTAAATTTTATAAATTTGCGTATCTTTACATTGTCAGCGGTATGTTTGTTCCCTTTGCCATCCTGATGATGCCTCTGGTAAAACAGACTTCTCAGATGGGGATTGGAAACAGAGCGGGAGTCATCATCCTTTATGTGGTATTTTATATGCCGATGAACCTTCTTCTGTATTCCGGATATCTGAAAAATATTCCCCTTGCTCTGGAAGAAGCGGCGAAAGTAGACGGAGCAAGTACCTGGAAGACCTACTGGAGTATTATTTTTCCGGTAATGAAGCCCATGCATGCAACAGTTGCAGTCCTTACGGCACTGGGTACCTGGAATGACGTTATGACTCCTCTGGTAATCATGTCCGGTACAGGAAAAAATACCCTTCCGCTGGCGCAGCTGAACTTCCAGACACAGTTTGGAACAAATTATAACCTTGCATTTGCATCCTATCTTCTGGCGCTGATTCCGATTCTTCTCTTTTATCTGATATGTCAGAAGCAGATTCTGAACGGCGTGGTAAATGGTGCAGTGAAATAATGTGAAAAAATAAGAAGAAAGAACATCCCAGGCAGGATGAAAAGAGGAAAAGACAATGGCTATTTTAGTGGACAGAAAAAATTCCTTATTTACGCTGTGTACCAAAAGCAGCATGTATCAGATGAAGGCAGACCCATTGGGCGTCCTCCTTCATACCTATTATGGAAAAAGAACGGAGAATATGGATTTTTCATATCTGATCCAGAAAAGGGATCATGGATTTTCCGGAAATCCCTATGAGGCAGGCATGGACAGGACATATTCTCTGGACACGCTTCCTCAGGAGTATTCCTGCTTTGGAGGCGGTGATTACCGGGAGAGCGCACTGGCAGTGAGAGACGCTTACGGCGCTTCTGCTGTGGATCTGAGATATGAAGGTTGTGAGATCCTGAAAGGAAAATATCAGATACCCGGACTTCCGGCTTTTTATGAAGAGAATCCGGGACAGGCAGAGACGCTGGTGATCACCATGAAAAATGAAAGAAAAAATCTTCTTGTAAAGCTTTTTTATGGTGTGTTTGAGGAACTGGATCTTCTGACCAGAACAGTTTCCGTGGAAAACTGCGGAGAAGAACCGGTGTATCTGGAACGTGTCATGTCTTTATGTGTGGATCAGCCCTATGGGAACTGGGACTGGATGACTTTTTATGGAAGACATGAAATGGAGCGTCAGGTATCCAGAACTGCAATCCATCATGGGATTCAGTCAGCAGGCGGGCTTCGGGGAACCTCCAGTCATCAGTACAATCCCTTTGTGATGCTTGCAGATTCTAAGGCATCGGAGACACAGGGAAGCTGCTATGGATTTTCACTTTTGTACAGTGGAAATTTTCTGGCAGAGGCTGAAAAAGACCAGTTCAATCAGACAAGAGTGCTGATGGGCATCCATCCGGGAAATTTCCGATATAAGCTGGAAAAGGGAGAAAGCTTTTATGCGCCGGAGGCTGCGATGGTCTACAGCGACAAAGGTTTTGAAAAAATGTCCCATATTTTTCACCGGGCTATCCGAAACAATCTGTGCAGAGGAAAATTTAAAAATGCAAGACGACCGGTGCTGATCAATAACTGGGAAGGTACATACTTTGATTTTACCGGGGATAAACTGATCGCCATGGCAAAGGACGCGGCGGACATGGGCGTAGAGCTTTTTGTTATGGACGACGGCTGGTTCGGAAAAAGAGACGATGATAACAGCGGGCTTGGAGACTGGCAGGTCAATGAAAAAAAACTGGGCTGTACTTTACAGGAGCTTTCAGAAAAAATCCATGGTCTTGGAATGAAATTCGGTATCTGGTACGAACCGGAGTGCGTGTCTCAGGACAGCGATCTTTATCGGGCGCATCCGGACTGGGCATTCCAGGTTCCGGGAAGAAATCCGGTAAGATCCCGGAATCAGCTGGTTCTTGATTTTTCCAGACAGGATGTGCGGGATCATATTTTTGAGGAGATGACCCAGGTTCTGGATAAAGCAGATGTGGATTATCTGAAATGGGATTTTAACAGAAGTATCTGTGATGTATATTCTGCCCAGCTTCCTGCAGACCGTCAGGGAGAAGTGCTTCATCGTTATGTGCTTGGTCTGTACGAATTTCTGGATCGTCTGGGCAGAAGATATCCGGATATGCTTATTGAAGGCTGCAGCGGAGGCGGCGGGCGATTTGATGCAGGAATGCTTCACTATACGCCCCAGATTTGGTGCAGTGATGATACAGATGCCATTGAGCGTCTGGAAATCCAGTATGGAACCTCCTTCTGTTATCCGGTCAGCACTATGGGAGCGCATGTTTCTGCCTGTCCGAACCATCAGACGGGAAGGACTACCCCACTTGGCACAAGGGCGACAGTAGCTATGGCAGGAACCTTTGGCTATGAGCTGGATCCGGCTAAGCTGACAGAAGAGGAAAAGTCAGAGATCCGGAAACAGATCTGCCGGTTTAAGGAGTATTATGAACTGATCCAGAGAGGCGACTACTTCCGTCTGACAGCGCCTTCTGAGGAACGGCATTATGCCGCCTGGGAGTTTGTCAGCCCGGATCAGAAGGAAGCGCTGGTAAGCGTTGTTGCATCTAAGGTAAGGACAAACGATCCGCCTGCACGGGTATTGTTAAGAGGGCTGAAAGAAGAGGGCATTTACCTTCTGGAAGGCAGAGAATATACAGGCGGGGCTCTGATGTACGGCGGTCTTCCGCTGCCGGAGGCAAAGGTGGAGTACCAGAGCTGGGAGTTTTATCTGAAATTAAAGAAGTAAAACCTGAAAAATAAAAAGAACTCAATGACAGGCAGGAACAAAGGGGATTTCTCTTTGTTCCTGCTTGTCATTTTCTCCGGCAGATGATAAAATTGAATCCATGACAGAATCCGCCGGAGAGCGGAAGAACCAGACCATTAACGAATCAACAGATACAGGAGAATTTATGAGTATTTATGAATCACTGAACAATATGCAGCAGGAGGCTGTTTATCATACCGAAGGCCCTCTTCTGATCCTGGCAGGAGCCGGATCCGGAAAGACCAGAGTGCTGACTCACAGGATTGCTTACCTTATTGCAGAAAAAGGTGTGAACCCATGGAATATCCTCGCCATTACCTTTACCAACAAGGCTGCTCAGGAAATGCGGGAACGTGTGGATAAGATCGTGGGAATGGACGGGGGAAGCGTGTGGGTTTCCACGTTTCATTCTACCTGTGTAAGAATTCTGCGCAGACATGCGGACAGGATCGGATATGATAATAATTTTACCATTTATGATACAGATGACCAGAAGACACTGATGAAGGATGTGTGCAGACGGCTGAATGTAGATACGAAAAAATACAAAGAGCGTTCCCTTCTGGCACAGATCTCTCACGCCAAGGATGAGCTGATCACTCCGGATGAAATGCTTTTGAATGCAGTGGACTTTAATGAAAAAAAGGTTGCGGAGATCTACCGGGAATACCAGAATTCTCTGAGAAGGAACAATGCCCTTGATTTTGATGATCTGATCGTAAAAACAGTGGAATTGTTCCAGCACTGCGATCAGGTACTGGAGCAGTATCAGGAGCGTTTCCGCTATATTATGGTGGATGAGTATCAGGATACCAATACGGCACAGTTTAAATTTGTCAGCCTTCTGGCTTCCCGATATGGAAATCTCTGTGTGGTAGGCGACGACGACCAGTCTATTTATAAATTCCGTGGTGCCAATATCGGGAATATTCTTGGATTTGAACGGGTATTTCCGGACGCAAAGGTGATCCGACTGGAACAGAATTACCGTTCCACCCGGAATATCCTTAATGCAGCCAATGATGTGATCGCCAATAATACAGAGCGTAAACCAAAGACTCTGTGGACAGAGAATCCGGAAGGAGAGAAGATTCATCTCCGTCAGTTTATGAATGGATTTGAGGAAGCGGAGTATGTTGTAGGAGATATCTCCAAAAAATACAGAGAAGGTACCTGTCGTTACCGTGACTGTGCGATTCTTTACCGGACCAATGCCCAGTCCCGTCTTTTTGAAGAAAAATGCCTTCTGGCAAACATTCCCTATAAGATCGTAGGCGGCGTGAACTTTTATGCCCGTAAGGAGATCAAGGATCTGCTGTCTTATATGAAAACCATAGATAATGCGGCAGATGATCTGGCTGTGCGCCGTATTCTGAATGTGCCGAAAAGAGGGATAGGAGCCACTACCATCGGAAGAGTTCAGGAATATGCGGATCATATGCAGGTCAGCTTTTACGATGCGCTCCGTGTGGCAGAGGAAATCCCCTCCATCGGACGTGCCCAGTCCAGGATCGATGGTTTTGTGACTTTTATCCAGTCATTGAAAAGCAAGGCGGCTGCCTATACGGTGCAGGAGCTTCTGGAGGAGATCATTGATCTTACCGGATATGCAGACGAGCTGAGAGAAGAGGATACAGAGGAATCCAGAGCAAGGCTGGAAAATATCGATGAGCTGATCTCCAAGACGGTTTCCTATCAGGAGGCGATGGCGGCGGAAGGAAGAGAAGCTTCTTTATCCGGATTTCTGGAAGAGATCGCACTGATCGCGGATATTGATTCTGTGGATCCGGATCAGGACTATGTACTTCTGATGACCCTGCACAGTGCCAAAGGTCTGGAATTTCCTTATGTATATCTGGCAGGAATGGAAGACGGTGTATTTCCAGGCAGTATGTGTATCTTTTCGGCAGATCTTTCTGATATGGAGGAAGAGCGGCGGCTTTGTTATGTGGGGATCACAAGAGCCATGAAAGATCTTACTCTTACCTGTGCACAGCAGAGGATGATCAGAGGAGAGACACAGTATAACCGCGTATCCCGGTTTGTCAGAGAAATCCCACGGGAGCTGGTGGAGCTTGGGCATACCATTCAGGAGAAAAAACCGAAAATACAGGAAACCTCTTCTGCAAAAAGCAGCTATATGCAGATGAAAATGGCATTTCAGTCAAAGGCATTCCAGCCTCAGAGCTTTACGGTAAAAAAAGCCGATTCTCTGGATTATGGAGTAGGAGATACGGTTCGTCATGTGAAGTTTGGCGTAGGTATCGTGAAGGATATCGTAGAAGGCGGAAGAGATTATGAGGTTACGGTAGACTTTGACAGGGCAGGGGTAAAGAAGATGTTTGCTGGTTTTGCAAAGCTTAAGAAAATCTAAAATTTTACATATCTTATGGTAAAATCTTACGGTTGGTGTTATACTATAACCTATAAATCAATGTAGGCAGGAAACGTTTTGCGGGGGACTGCCTGTGTGACGGCAGCGAGTATGCCGACAAGAAAAGAGAGGATGGTGCGCATATGAATATGAATACTAAAATCGAAGAGTTACTGGCAGTTTTAAAGAAAAAAGAAGATGACAAACAGAAAAATACAGTCCTCTGGGTGTTGGCCATCATTGGCGCCGTTGCTGCAGTAGCAGGAATTGCTTTTGCTGTTTATCGTTTCTTTACGCCGGATTATCTGGAAGATTTTGAAGAAGATTTTGATGATGATTTCGACGACTATTTTGAGGACGAGGAAGAATAAAAACCGACAGCTCCGGTTGATACCGGGGCTGTTTTCTTGATGCAGCAGGAAAGGAGTACGTTTTGCACCAACTTTCCTGTTGCATCAAAAACGCTCCGTAAGGATGCGGCCAGAACCAGTGTGACAGGGTTCGGATTATTTTGATGAAAAGGAGTTTTTAAGGACAGAAATTATATGAAAAAAGGCGAGATATACGAAGGCATTATAGAAAAAGTGGATTTTCCCAATAAGGGGTATGTGGTTCTGGAGGATCAGAAAATCCTGATAAAAAACGGGATCCCCGGACAGAAGGTACGGTTTGTGATTCAGAAGAAACGGAAGAATAAAGCGCAGGGAAGGATACTGGAAATTCTGGAAAAATCTCCTCTGGAAAAAAGGGAATCAGTGTGCTCCTCCTTTCCTCAGTGCGGCGGCTGCATGTATCAGACCATGTCCTATGAAGACCAGCTTCAGATGAAGGACCGGCAGATCCGTGAGCTTTTGGAGGAGGTTCTGATAAGGGAAGGACAGGTGGATAGAGAGGGAAATGCTGATTTTGTATGGGAAGGGATCCATGGAAGCCCGGAGGAATTCTGTTATCGAAATAAGATGGAATTTTCTTTCGGAGACGAATATAAGGACGGACCGCTTTCACTTGGACTTCACAAAAAAGGCAGTACCTATGATGTGCTGAATACAGACGACTGTAAGCTTGTCCATAAGGATATGACAGATATCCTGACCTGTGTCCGTGATTATTTCAGAGAAAGAGGGGTATCCTATTATAAAAAGCTGCAGCATGTGGGATATCTCCGCCATCTTCTGGTGAGACGGGGAGTGACAACCGGTGAGATCCTGGTGCATCTGGTAACAACCAGTCAGGAGGAACACGATCTGGAGCCATTGAAAGAACAGCTTCTTTCCCTGCCGCTGGAAGGGAAGATCGTGGGGATCATGCATATTATTAATGATTCTCTTTCCGACGTGGTAAAAAGTGATGAAACAAGGATTCTGTATGGTAAGGACTGGTTTTATGAAACATTGCTGGGACTGAAATTCCGCATCAGCACGTTTTCATTTTTTCAGCCCAATTCTCTGGCAGCAGAGGTTCTGTATTCCGTAGTCCGCTCATATGTTGAAGATGCAAGAGGAATGGAAGTCTTTGACCTTTACAGCGGAACAGGAACCATTGCGCAGCTTCTTGCTCCGGTAGCGCGGGAAGTGATCGGAGTAGAGATCGTAGAGGAAGCGGTGGAAGCAGCACGGAAAAATGCAGAGCTTAACGGACTTTCCAACTGCCGGTTCATAGCAGGAGATGTGCTGAAGGTATTGGATGATCTTACGGAGAAACCGGATATGATCATTCTGGATCCGCCTCGTGAGGGAGTGCATCCCAAAGCTCTTCCAAAGATTCTTTCTTATGGAGTAAAGCGTATCGTATATGTGTCCTGTAAGGCAACCAGTCTTGCAGAAGATATGGAAACATTTCTCCACGCAGGCTATCGTCTGGAAAAAGCCTGCTGTGTGGATCAGTTCTGCCAGACAGTCTGGACAGAGGCTGTGGCAGTTTTCGTCAGGGAGTGAGACAGCATGGAGAACAGAGTAGAGCGAAAGAAAAAATTTATCATCAATGTGGTATTTTATGCATTGATAGCAATTCTGATCTGGGTGGCGTGTAAATATCTGGTATCCCCTATGATGCCTTTTATTATTGCCTTTGTGGTGGCAGCAGTGATCCAAGTACCGGTGAGAAAACTGAAAGCCGATCCCAAAAAGAAAAAAATACTGTCAATCATATTTTGCGCCGTATTTTACGGGCTGCTTTTTATGCTGGCCGCATGGCTGGGGCTGAGACTTCTGGACGGAGTAGGAGGACTGGTGCGGAAAGTCCCTTATTTTTATAATACGACTGTGGTACCGGTATTTGAGACGGTTTCCGATTATCTGGAGGAGTCCATGGCATCTGTCCATCCATCTGTGGCAAAGACTATCGAAAATTCTTTTGAGGAGATGATTAACAATCTGGGAACCTATGTTTCCAGCTTCTCCATGAAGGTAGTGCAGATCCTTTCCGGTGGGATCAGCGGGATTCCGAGCTTTGTAATCAAGCTTGTGATTACAGTTGTAGCGACCTTTTTCTTTGTTGGTGATTACGATGGTATTACATCCTTTTTCAAAAAGCTTCTGACTCCAAAACAGCTGGAGTTTGTAGAGAAAGGACAGTCTTATGTAAAAAATGTATTGTTTATCTACATCAGATCCTACAGCTTTCTGTTTCTTCTTACCTTTGCGGAACTGTGTGCAGGAATGTTCCTTCTGGGAATGCCTTATCCTGCCCTTCTGGCTCTGGGAATTGCTGTATTTGATATCCTGCCGGTTCTGGGAACCGGAGGCGTGCTCCTTCCATGGGCAGCGGTATTGTTTATTATAGAAGAGCATGGGCTTGCGATCGGTATTCTGGTGCTTTATCTGGTGATTCTGGTGGTAAGGAATATGGTGGAACCAAGGATCGTGGGACGGCAGATCGGACTTCATCCACTGGCAACTCTGGCGGCTCTGTTCCTTGGACTGAAGCTGTTCGGACTGGTGGGACTGGTCGCTTTTCCGGTTGCCCTGACGGTGCTGGTGAACTTCAGCCGGGAGGAATTGATGGAAAAATTATAAAATTTGTGGGAAGATAGGATTTTGTTTATTGTTTTCCACAGACGATGCAAATGATAAAAAGGCAGATCATGTACTGTGCTGCGTTTCCTGGTAAACCTGTGCGCTGATTTGCTGCCACTCGCACGAACTCGCCTTACGGCTCAGACAACGTGCTCGATGGCAGCAGCTAACACAGGCTTACCCACGGAAGCCTCACAAGGTACCATGATCTGCTTTTTTATCTCTGCATCTGAAGGTGGATAACAGCCAAATAAAAATCCGCTGGCCAATTGTCGGCTTTTGTCCTGCGGTGCCATCCGTCCCGGGAACAGGTAAGCCGTAGAAATCCACTACTGCATGTCATTTACAGATAAAAATCATATTCCGTCTATTTTTATAAACATAAATACAGGTAATATATTGACAAAGTGACCGCAGGGGGATATAATACAATCAAACATATGAATAACTGTTCATATGATAAAACGTAAAGGAGAAGATACTATGAAAAAAACTTATAAGATTGAAGTGGATTGTGCAAACTGTGCAAACAAAATGGAGCAGGCGGCAAAAAATACCGCAGGGGTGAAGGATGCAACAGTAAACTTTATGACGCTGAAGATGATTGTGGAATTTGAGGATGGGCAGGATCCGAAGGCGGTTATGAAAGAGGTTCTGAAAAACTGCAAAAAAGTAGAGGATGACTGCGAAATTTATTTATAAAAATCAGGCAGAAATGTGACTGGGAGATGACTGCGAACAGGAATGCCGGGAGCATTCTGACTGTGGATCAAGGTATGATAAGGAGCAGAATATGAATAAAAAACAGAAAAAAATGCTGATCCGTATAATCGTTGCTTCTGTGCTGGTTGCAGCACTGTCAATGCTTCCGCTGGAAGGATACTTACGGGCTGCTTTGTTTATGGTTCCGTATCTTGTGATCGGATATGATATTCTTCGCAAAGCATGGAAAGGAATCAGGAACAGACAGGTATTTGATGAAAACTTTCTGATGGCAGTTGCTACGGTAGGTGCTATCTGTCTGGGAGACTTTAAAGAAGGAACGGCAGTTATGCTGTTTTATCAGATAGGTGAACTGTTCCAGAGCTATGCAGTGGGAAAGAGCCGTCGTAATATCAGCGAACTTATGGATATTCGTCCGGATTATGCCAATGTGGAAAGAGACGGAAGTCTGGAACAGGTGGATCCGGATGAGGTGGAAGTGGGAAGTGTGATCGTGGTACAGCCAGGTGAAAAAGTTCCCATCGACGGTGTTATTATAGAAGGAACCACAACCCTGAACACAAGCGCCCTGACCGGAGAAAGTCTTCCGAGAGAGGCAAAGGAAGGCGATGAGATCATCAGTGGCTGTATCAATATGTCCGGGGTACTGAAGATCCGCACCACAAAAGAATTCGGGGAATCTACAGTTTCCAAAATTCTGGATCTGGTAGAAAATTCAAGCTCCAGAAAATCCAGATCAGAAAACTTTATTTCCAAATTTGCCCGTTATTATACACCGATCGTCTGCTATAGCGCTCTGGCGCTGGCCTTGCTTCCGCCGATTATCAGGATGCTGTTTATGGGAATGGCTCCCCAGTGGGGAGACTGGATCTACCGTGCGCTTACGTTCCTGGTGATCAGCTGTCCCTGCGCTCTGGTCATCAGCATTCCGCTAAGTTTTTTTGCCGGGATCGGAGGCGCCAGCAAGGCAGGAGTTCTGGTAAAGGGTTCCAATTATCTGGAAACTCTTGCTCAGACCAAATATGTTGTTTTTGATAAAACAGGTACACTTACCAAAGGAGTTTTTGAGGTCTGCGGTGTTCATCACAACACTCTGGAAGACCATAAAATCCTGGAATACTCTGCCCTGGCGGAATGTGCTTCTTCACATCCTATCAGCAAAAGTCTTCAGAAGGCTTACGGAAAAGAAATTGACCGCAGCCGTGTGAAAGATATCAGGGAGATCAGTGGAAACGGTGTGACTGCAATTGTTGACGGAATATCTGTCGCCGTGGGAAACGGTAAGCTTATGGACAGTCTTGGAGTCAGATATGCGGAATGCAGTCAGGTTGGAACAATCGTTCATGTAGCTCTGGATGGTCAGTATGCAGGGCATATCCTGATCGCAGATGTGCTGAAACCTACCTCTGCGGAAGCTGTCCGTCAGCTGAAAAAGTCTGGCGTAAAAGAAACCGTTATGCTGACCGGAGATATGGAACGGGTGGCCCGGCAGGCTGCCTCAGAGATCGGTGTCGATCAGGTTTACAGTGAACTTCTCCCTGCGGATAAAGTTGCCAGGGTAGAAGAAATGATAGACAGAAAAGGGAAAAAAGAAAAGCTTGCATTTGTAGGCGACGGGATCAATGATGCTCCGGTGCTTTCCAGAGCAGACATTGGAATCGCCATGGGTGCGCTGGGATCGGATGCAGCCATTGAAGCGGCAGATGTGGTACTGATGGATGACGATCCTCTGAAGGTGGCAAAAGCAGTCCGGATTGCCAGAAAATGTATGAGGATCGTATACGAAAATATTTATTTTGCCATTGGGATCAAGATCCTCTGCCTGATTTTGGGAGCAGTGGGAATTGCAAATATGTGGCTTGCGATTTTTGCCGACGTAGGAGTTATGGTGATCGCTGTGCTGAATGCCATCCGCGCATTGTTTGTAAAAAAGCTTTAATAAGCATTAATGCTGCTGTAAACAGAAATGTTTTAACAGTATTTCAGATACCGTAAGATTTTTGTGCAAAGACTGCCGGTATGTGATATGATAAAACAGAAAGGCGGGATAAATCGGATGACAGACGAAAAGGAAATTCTCTGCTGTGATACCGTAGAGACTCATGAAGAACTTTTGAAGATCGTAGATGAAACAATGCCGGATGAAACAGAACTGGATTCTCTTGCAGAGCTGTTTAAGGTTTTTGGAGATCCGACCAGGATCCGTATTCTGTTTGTGCTTTTTGAGACGGAAGTGTGTGTCTGTGATCTGGCAAAGGCTCTGAATATGACACAGTCAGCGGTTTCTCATCAGCTTCGTATCCTGAAGCAGAGCAGGCTGGTCAAGAACAGACGGGAAGGCAAATCGGTCTTTTATTCTCTGGCAGACGACCATGTACGGACCATGATCGCTCAGGGACGGGAACATATTCTGGAATAAAATATACAGGATCAGAAATTCAGGAGCCGGGACCGACAGGTCTGGCTCCTGTTCTGCTTTTGCCGTGAATGAAGGGTGGATTTTGCAGGAAATGCGTCGTATAATAAAGCTATTATAACAGGCGAAAAGGGGGACAGAAGGTGAAATATCAGGAATTATATAAAATTCTGGAAGAAAATATAGAAAAAAAGAAAAATATACTGGCGACAGTGATCCAGGGACAGGGGCAGGGAACGCGGCTGTTTTTTTCTGAGGGAGAACTTCTTGCAAAAAGCAGTGAAGAATGTTTTGGGCCGGAAGAACTCCAACAATTGTCTGATGCATCAGAAAGCGGGATACTGGAATTTGGTTCCCGAAAATTTTTTGTGGAGCTTTTGCGGAAACCCAGCCGCCTTGTGATCTGCGGGGGAGGACATGTAGCCCGGCAGGTGATTATTCTGGCAAAACGGATCGGATTCCAGGTGACTGTTCTGGAGGATCGTCCGCTGTTTGCTGATCAGGCAAGGAAAGCCGGAGCGGATCTTGTGATCTGTGATGATTTCGCTTCCGGACTGGAAAAAATCAAAGGAAGCAGTGATACTTATTTTCTGGTAGTTACCAGAGGGCACAGATATGATGATATCTGCCTTACGTCCATACTCCGGAAAGAACGCGCTTATGCAGGGATGATGGCAAGCAGAAAAAGAGGGATCCTTTTGAAAAAGAGACTGATCGAAGAAGGGATACCGGAGGAGGAAGTGGAACTTCTTCATACACCTGTAGGACTTTCCATTCATGCAGAGACGCCGGAGGAGATTGCAGTGTCTATTATGGCAGAGCTGATCATGGAAAAAAACAGTGTGAAAAAAACCAGCGGCTATGAAAAAGAACTTCTGGAGTGCCTTACAGAAGAATCCGATCAGAAAAAAGCACTGGCTACTATTGTATCCCGAAGAGGATCCGCCCCCAGAGAGATCGGGACGAAAATGATCGTTCTTCCTGACGGAAAGATCATAGGTACGATAGGCGGAGGATGCATGGAAAGCCGTGTCCAGCACCATTGTCTCCATATGCTGAAGGAAGAGGATCCTAAGGGACGCCTGGTATATGAGGATATGAGAGGAACAGAAGCAGAAGAGGAAGGCCTTGTGTGCGGAGGCACGATCCAGGTGTACCTGGAGGTGCTTGAGTAACCGTTTACACGCCTGAAGCTTAAATGTGATTTTGGGTAAAATATGAAATACAAATATACAGGATAATGTGGTATACTGTAATTCAGCAGAAGGAAACAGTTTTTTATTGGAGGACAGAATATGAGAAAAAGAAGTATGATCACAGCTCTGATCTGCAGTATGTGTCTTACGGCAGGAAGTGCAGTACCGGTTATGGCAGATGCTTCTAAGGTAGTGACTCTTGGAGCAGACCTTACTCAGGAGCAGAAGAATACAATGATGCGTTATTTCAAGGCGGATGCAAACCAGGTTCAGATCCTTACTATTACAAATGAAGATGAAAGAGAACAGCTTGGCTCTTATATCCCTCTGGAGCAGATTGGAACAAGGACTTTAAGCTGTGCTTATGTAAAGCCGACCCAGTCCGGCGGTATTAAAGTCCGTACAGCGAACCTGAACTATGTGACAGGAAATATGATCGCTAATGCACTTTCTACAGCAGGAGTTACCAACTGCGAAGCAGTTGCAGCCTGCCCTTATGAGGTATCCGGTACAGGAGCCCTGACAGGTGTGATCATGGCATATGAAAGTGCCAGCGGACAGACTTTAGACAGTACAAAGAAAGACCTTGCAACACAGGAGGTTGTTGTAACAGGAAATCTTTCTCAGCAGGTAGGTCAGGATAATGCTACGAACATCCTCAATGAGGCAAAGCTCCAGATCATTGGGAATAATGTTCAGAATGCAGATGAAATCTATAATATTGTAAATAACATTGCAGTTGAGAATAATGTGAGTCTCAGTGAGGAAGAGATGAGTACGATCGTTTCACTTCTTCAGGAGATCGCACAGCAGAATTATGATATCGCGCAGATGCAGGAAACACTGGAAAGCATTCAGCAGAATCTGAATAACAGTCAGAGTGGTGAAGCGCAGGGTGAACAGGATTATGTAGATGAAGACAGTTCTGATGGAGAAGATATCACAGCCAATGTAGATACAGATGCCCTTGGTGAGGACATTATCGAGAGTTCTACAGAAGATCCGTCCCTTCAGGAAGAAACCATGGGTGATCAGAATGGAGAGGATTATGTAGATGAGGGAACAGGTATCCCTGAGGCAACAGAAGATGAAGAAGTGCTGGACGGTACAGCTCAGGATGATGGGGTTGTGGATCCGACAGAAGGTACAGAGGAAGATCCTCTTAGTACAGATGAACTCGATGAAGAGGGAAGAGTGTTCTTTGAAAAGGCAGAAGCCTTCTGCAAGGGAGAATATGAAGGAGATCCTGTTTCTCTTCAGAATGTGATGGGACCGGATGCTTATGCAGCAGTGACAATTGATCCGGAAACTGGTGCGAAGCTGTCACAGAAAGTTCTTGAAGCTTATATCAATGTTCTGAAAGATGGTGGAATGAGCTATCTTCCTATGGAAACAGACCTGTATGTATCAGGAGCACTGAACATGGTCAATGCAGAGATGAAGATTATTTTCAGTATTGAGACAGAACCGGAAGCAGATGATATCCTGATCAATGAAACTCCGGAAACAAGACAGGCTCTTTATGAAGATACTATGAAATTTTTCGAAACTCTTTATGGAGAAAATACGGATATGACAGACACTTCAGAAGAAGGAACAGAAGAGGTATTACCAGAAGAATCTATGGAAGACATTCCTTATGAGGAAGCAGTATACTGATTTTGAAAATGTTTAGGGCGGCTGATCAGCCGCCCTTTTGCTGTAGACAGAAGAAATACCTGCTTCCATTGCCGCAGGCAATCTGGAATGAATTTTGGTTCGTTGCTGTGAGCGGAGTGAATGGTGATAATTTTGTGTCTTACTGGAAATACTGGAAAAAATATTTTGGCTGTGCTACAATAGATAAAATACTGACAAATACAATGGAATTATATTTCCGAAGGGAGAAAACACATGAGTTTGGCTGTGGTAACGCTGAAAAAGGGAGAAGGACGGCTTCTGAAATCAGGCGGTATGTGGGTGTTTGATAATGAGATTGCTTCTGTAATGGGAAGTTTTTTAAATGGTGATGTGGTACTGGTACGGGATTTTGATGGATATCCTATGGGAAAAGGCTTTATCAATACAAATTCCAAGATTACGGTGAGACTTTTAACAAGAGATGAAAATCAGAAAATTGATGAAAAGTTTCTTGAAATGAGAGTAAGAGATGCATGGGAATACCGTAAAAAAGTAACAGATACCAGCAGCTGCCGTTTGATCTTCGGAGAAGCAGATTTTCTTCCGGGTCTGGTAGTAGACAAGTTCTCTGATGTTTTGGTTGTACAGTCTCTTGCATTAGGAATAGACCGTTTAAAGCTTCAGATTCTGGAACTGTTAAAAAGTATCCTTGCAGAAGATGGGATACAGATTCGTGGAGTTTATGAAAGAAGCGATGCAAAGGTACGCCGTCAGGAGGGAATGGACCTGTATAAAGGCTTCATCGGTGAAGAATTTCCGACTCTGGTGGAAATTGAAGAAAACGGAGTCAGGTATCAGGTGGATGTCCGCGACGGACAGAAAACAGGATTTTTCCTTGATCAGAAATACAATCGTCTTGCCATTCAGAAGTTATGTAAGGATGCCAGAGTTCTGGACTGCTTTACGCATACAGGATCTTTTGCCCTGAACGCGGGGATTGCAGGAGCAAGTGAAGTTACAGGTGTGGATGCTTCACAGCTTGCAGTAGATCAGGCAACTGCCAATGCAAAGCTGAACGGACTGGACAGCAGAGTGAAATTTATCTGTGAAGATGTATTTGAACTGCTTCCTGAACTGGAAGAAAGAGGAGAGAAATTTGATGTAGTGATTCTTGATCCTCCTGCATTTACCAAATCCAGAAATTCGGTAAAAAATGCAGTCAAAGGTTATCGGGAGATTAACCTCCGTGCCATGAAACTGGTAAAAGACGGCGGTTTTCTTGCCACCTGTTCCTGTTCTCATTTTATGACATATGAATTGTTTACAAAAACAATCGGTCAGGCGGCACGCAGCGCTCATAAGCGTCTGAGACAGGTGGAATACAGAACCCAGGCACCGGATCATCCGATCCTGTGGTCTTCAGACGAATCATATTATTTGAAATTTTACATATTCCAGGTATGCAGTGACAAGTAAAGAGTTTAAGTATAACAAAAGAGGTGTTTTTTCATGAAAGAAAAGTTTATGAGGTTTATGCAGGGGCGCTATGGCGTAGACGGATTTGCACGTTTTACCATGGGCGTAGCACTGGTATGTATTGTTGTTTCTGTCTTTTTCCGAAATGGAAGTACAGCAGGTGCTTTATTAAATACGTTAGGACTGGCATCTATCATCTATACTTATTTTCGTATGCTTTCCAGGAATGTTTCCAGGCGCTATGCGGAAAATCAGAAATATCTTGCCATGACTTCAAAACTGAGACAGCACTTTAACAGGGAAAAGAATATGATGCAGCAGAGAAAGACACATCATATCTACACATGCCCAGGCTGTGGACAAAAGATACGTATTCCAAGAGGAAGCGGCAAGAAAGTAGAGATTGATTGTCCGAAATGTCACACGAAATTTATCAAAAAGATCTGAATATAACAGGAACAGGCAGGAGATTCTATGTTTGGTTATGTGGTAATGAACAGACCTGAAATGAAAATAAAAGATTACGATCTTTACAGATCTTTCTACTGTGGACTGTGCCGGGAACTCCGTGACCGGTATGGTATTTCCGGTCAGATTACGCTTACCTATGATCTGACCTTTGTAACTCTTCTTTTAAGCGGGCTTTATGAACCGCCTACAAAAAAGGGAACCAGCCGCTGCATTGTACATCCGGTACGCAGGCAGCCTGTGCGAAAAAATGAGTTCACAGAATATGCAGCAGATATGAATGTATTTCTGGCGTACTATAAATGTGTAGACGACTGGAAAGATGAAAAAAAACTTTCGCGTCTGGCGTACAGTCGTTTGCTTGAACGAAAAGATAAAAGAGCAGAAGCTTTGTGGAAAAAGAAGACTTCCGTGATCATCCATCATCTTAATGAGATCTCTGCCATGGAGAAAGCAGGTGAAACAGATATAGACAGAATATCTGGCTGTTTTGGAAAGATCATGGAGGAAATCCTGGTGTGGAAAGAAGATCAATGGGAACCTGCTCTGAGACGGATGGGGTTTTATCTGGGTAAATTTATTTATCTGATGGATGCCTTTGATGATGTGGAAGAGGATATAGAAAAAGGAAATTACAATCCGTTTGCACAGGATTATATAATAGAAGGGTTCGAGGAAAAAGTACGTCAGATCCTGATCATGATGATGGCGGAAGCCTGCAGGGAATTTGAGAAACTTCCTATTATAAGATATGCAGATATTCTTCGGAATATTTTATACTCCGGTGTGTGGTGCCGGTTTGAAACGGTATCAGAGAAAAGGAAGGAGAAACAGGAGAAGAAACATGTTTGATCCATACAGTATTCTTGGTGTATCAAGAGATGCATCAGATGAAGAAATAAAAAAGGCATACAGACGGCTTAGCCGGAAATATCATCCGGATGCCAATATCAATAATCCAAATAAAGACCAGGCAGAAGAAAAATTCAAGGAGATCCAACAGGCCTATGACCAGATCATGAAGGAGAGAGAGTATGGCTCTTCAGGCGGGGCTTATGGCAGCAATAATTATGGTGGATTTGGAGGCTATGGAGGTTTTGGCGGACAGACAAATACCGGATATCAGGACGAGGAAGCAATCCGCAGACAGGCGGCAGCTAATTATGTGCAGAGCGGCCATTACCAGGAGGCCATGAATGTGCTGTCTTCGCTGAAAGAGAGAAATGCTCAGTGGTATTATCTTTCTGCTGTGACCAACATGGGGCTTGGAAATAATGTAAATGCATTAAATCACATTCGGGAAGCTGTTCGTATGGAACCGGATAATATGCAGTACCGTATGACATTGCAGCGCATGGAAGGCGGCGGAGCCTGGTATCAGGAGCAGCAGAATCCTTTTGGCGGAATGCCGGTTGGCGGAAATGATTTTTGCATGAAGTGTCTGATCGCAAATATGGCATGCAGCTGCTGCTGTCCGGGAAGCGGTGTGATCTGCTGCTGACGGCAGTTATGTTTCTAAAGAAAAAAATTGACATTTTCTCTTCAGAAGATTAATATAAAAACAAAGTGAAATGAGGAGGAAATTATTATGAGTATTCGAATTGGAATCATGGGATATGGTAATCTTGGAAGAGGCGTAGAATGCGCTGTCAAACACAATCCGGATCTTGAACTTACAGCAGTTTTTACACGCCGTGATCCTGACACTGTAAAGATTCTTACAGAAACCGCAAAGGTATGTCATGTAGACGAAGCAGAAAGTATGAAGGATGAGATCGATGTCCTTATCATCTGCGGTGGAAGCGCTACAGATCTTCCTGTACAGACACCGAAATTTGCCCAGTGGTTTAATGTGGTAGACAGCTTTGACACTCATGCCAAAATTCCGGAACATTTTGCAAATGTGGATAAGACAGCTCAGGAAAGCGGTCATGTAGGCATTATTTCTGTAGGCTGGGATCCGGGGATGTTTTCACTGAACAGAATGTATGCAAATGCTATCCTTAGCAATGGAAAAGATTATACTTTCTGGGGCAAAGGTGTAAGCCAGGGACATTCTGATGCTATCCGCAGGATAGAAGGAGTAAAGGACGGAAAACAGTATACAATCCCTGTAGAAGCTGCTCTTGAAGCAGTGAGAAATGGAGAAAATCCGGAACTTTCTACAAGAGAAAAGCATACAAGGGAATGTTTCGTTGTGGCAGAAGAGGGAGCAGATCTGGCTCGTATCGAAAATGAGATCAAGACTATGCCGAACTATTTTGCAGACTATGATACTACAGTACATTTTATTACTGAGGAAGAACTGAAACGTGATCACAGTGGTATTCCTCATGGAGGTTTTGTGATTCGTACAGGCAGTACAGGCTGGAATGATGAGAATAAACATGTGATTGAATACAGCCTGAAGCTGGATTCCAACCCGGAATTTACATCTTCTGTGATTGTTGCCTATGCAAGAGCGGCATATCGTATGTATAAAGAAGGTCAGAAGGGATGTAAGACAGTATTTGACGTGGCTCCGGCATATTTAAGTGCACTGGATGGAGCGGAACTGAGGAAACATCTTCTTTAAAAATATTACAAAAGAGTGAAGCCATTAAGGTTTTGCTCTTTTTTTGTGGTTCTTTTACAATATGTAATAAAATTATTGACGCATGGAAAAAGATGCGATATAATAAATACACAATATTGTAACAACATTGTAAAGATTATAAAGATAAAGAAGAGGGTAAGTTTATGAAGAAGGTATGCAAACGGTGGAAATTCTGGGGCTTGTTACTGGGGCTTATGCTATTTGCAGCCGGTTTTACTGTGCAGTCTACTACGGTAGAAACGCAGGCAGCAGTAAACGGCTTCCGGACTGTAAACGGAAAAACATATTATTACAAAAATGGTAAGAAAGTAAAAGGCTGGCTGACGCTGGGTAAAAATAAGTATTATCTTAATGCAAAGACCGGCGTTATGTATAAAGGCTGGTACAAGATCAGCAACGGAAGATGCAGATACTTTGACTCACGTTCCGGAGTCATGAAAAGAGGTCTTACAAAGGTCGGAAGCTATTACTATTATTTTGATGGAAGTACAGGATGGGCAAAAACAGGATTCCTGAAGGCTGCCAATGGAAATACCAGATATTTCCAGCCTGGAACGTACCGGATGGCAAAAGGCTGGATGAAAAATGCCAAGAATCAAAAATGGTATTTCAGCACCAGCAATGGAATCATGTATAAGGGTCTGAAAAAAATCGGAAGCTATTCTTACTATTTTGACGGAAATACAGGAGCTGCCAAACAGGGATTTCTGACAGCAACCAATGGAAATACCAGATATTTCCGCGGCGGAACTTATCGTATGGCTACCGGATGGCTGACCAACTCCAAGGGTGAAAAAAGATATTTCTATCCGTCAAACGGTATTATGTTTAAAGGACATAAGCGTGTCAGCGGAAAGTGGTATTATTTTGACAAAAACTCCGGTATTGCCAAGGGCGGATGGGTTACAGAGTCAGGAAAGAAGAGATATTATGATCCTGAGACCTTTGTGATGGTTACCGGAACCAGAACCATCGAAGGCGTTACATATACTTTTGACTCAAACGGATATGTGATTTCTTCTCAGGATAATGATGAGCAGCCGGATATCTCCACGCCAACTTCACAGAGAACCCTTAAGAATTATCTTCTTGGAGCCCTTCAGCCGGTAGGAAGGACCTTATATATATGGGGCGGCGGACATGGATGGAGCGATGCCACAAGAAAAGGTATCAGTACCAGGTGGACATCCTTCTATAACAGCCAGAACAGCAGCTATAATTATAAGAATTATAATGATCTCAGTGAAACAAATCGTGCTAAAGGCCTGGATTGTTCCGGTTATGTAGGCTGGTCTACTTATCAGGTAATGCAGTCAAAATCCGGTGTCGGTTCCGGATATACAGTTGTTTCCGGTGAGATCGGAGGTCTTTACAAATCAAAAGGATGGGGAAATATCTATAACCAGAATTATCTCAGTAATACAGGCTACAAGCTTTATCCGGGAGATATCGGATATGATGCAAACCATACATGGATCATCCTGGGACAGTGCAGTGATAAGAGTGCTGTAATCCTTCATTCCACACCGAATGCCGGAGTGCAGATTTCAGGAACTCCTACACCTAATGGAAATTATTCAAGCCAGGCAATCGCTCTTGCCCAGAAGTATATGGCACGCTATCCGGGATACCAGAAGATGGGAGCTTCTTTCTATCATACATCATCCGGAGCATATATCCGCAGAGGTAATTATTTCAGATGGAGTACAAATACTCTCAGTGATCCAAACGGATACAGATATAAAACTGCAGATCAGATTCTTGCAGATCTGTTTAGTTAAGTATCCTGCAGAAAAGTTTAGATTTGTTTATAGGAAAAATAACGGGGAGCATTTCCTTTTGGAAATGTCTCCCCGTTACTGTTGCACAATCATTAATAAATATTACAAAATTTTAAACTTTTAATCAATTAAGACTTGCAATCCATGTAATCCTGTGTTAATATGTAAAAGAACTTAAGAAAGATATTTCGCAAATGTTACAAAAGTTGTTAATTATAAGAGGTGAGAAACATGAAAAAACGTATTGTATGTCTGATGTTAGCAGTTATGATGATGGGTACACAGGTTGCTACTGTAAGTGCTTCCAGAGAAGAAGAGCTGAGAGAGGAGCAGGCATGGACAAGCGCACAGCTTGATGCTACATATGCACAGATCGATCAGTTTTATGCAGCTAAAGAGCAGCTTCAGAGTGAGATTGCAGCATTGGACGCTAATCTTGTAAATGTCATGGTCTCCATTCAGACTCTGGAAGGAGATATCAGCAATAAAGAGGCTGATATCAAGCAGACACAGTCAGATCTTCAGAAAGCTCAGAATGCAAAAGATAAACAGTATGCAGCAATGAAACAGCGTATCCAGTATTTGTACGAAAAAGGTGGAAATGATGCATGGTTTCAGATGATGGTAAATGCAGAGAATCTTTCCGAACTTCTTACAAAGGCTGAGTATACTCAGAAGATGTATGATTACGACAGACAGAGCCTGGAAAAATATGTAAATACAATCGATCAGGTAACAAAGCTTGGAAACCAGTATCAGCAGGAAAAAGCAGAACTGGAAGGCATGAAGCAGGAATATGAGGCAGAATCTGTAAACCTCCAGATTGCAATTGATGAGAGAAAAGCGACATCTGCAAACTATGACAATGAGATTGCATATGCACAGCAGATGGCTAACGAATATGCAGCACTGATCCAGCAGCAGCAGGCAGAGATCGAACGCCTGGAAGCTGAGAGAATCGCGGCAGAAGAGGAAGCAAGACGCCAGGCTGAACTTGCAGCAGCAGAAGAGGCTGCACGCCAGGAAGCAGAACAGCAGGAAGACACAACCGTATATGATGAAGAGGGAAATGAGATCGATCCTGAAGACGCAGCAGAAAACGGTGATGTGGTATATGATGAAAATGGTAATGTAATCGATCCGGATGAAATCCTTACTGAAGATGACGGAAGTTCTGAAGGTGATGTTGAATATGATGAGTATGGAAATGTGATCGACAGTGACAATACTGTAGATCCGGAGGAGTATGAAAGTTCAGGCTCTACAGGATCCGGTTCAGGTTCTTCTGTTGTAGATTTTGCAACACAGTTCGTAGGTAATCCATATGTCTGGGGCGGAACCAGCCTTACAAATGGAGCTGACTGTTCTGGCTTTGTACAGAGTGTATATGCAAACTTTGGTGTAAGCCTTCCAAGAACATCATATGAGCAGCAGAATGCAGGTACAGAGGTATCTTATGCAGATGCACAGCCGGGAGATCTGATCTGCTACGGCGGTCATGTGGCTATCTATATGGGCGATGGAAAAATTGTACATGCTTCCAATTCCAGAGATGGTATTAAGATCAGCAACGATGCTACATACAGAACTATTCTGTCTGTAAGACGTCTTGTGTAGTCGGAAAAGAAAGAGATATTTGCATCATTAAGTTAAAACAACAAAAACAGGATCTTCATACTCTTTTGAGTATGGGGATCTTTTTTGCATAAATTTTATGTTTGAAAGATGTATTGACAGTTTGATGTAATTGGAGTATATTTAATAAAAAAGGAGGTAATCATGATTACCTCATGAGGGCGAAAATGAATACAAATATTGAGCGAAAAAGATCTTATGTCCAGATAACAGCAAGAATTTTGGAATCGGAAGGAATAAAAGGTGTTAATATACGTCGGATTGCTAAGGAAGCTGGATGCACAAGTGCAGTTCTTTATAAGCATTTTGATAATTTGGATCATCTTATTATGCTTGCTTCTGTTCATTTTTTGGAACCGTATATCAGGGAATTCCGACGTGTTGTGAAGAGACGTGATATTACATCTATACAGATTGATCTGTATTTATGGAAATTTTTTATACGGGAAGCATTTATGAATAAACCATATTATGAAATGATGTTTTTCAGTTCTGATAAGGATATGCTGGAAGATTATATATATGAATACTATTCATTGTTTCCTCAAGAAGAAAAAGATTTTGATGGACTGGCAGCCAGCATTATATTTAGTAATAATCTTGCAGAACGTGAGTATATCAGACTTAGACGGGCGGCTCATGAAGGTATGATTACATTAGAAAATGCAAGGTTGTTGAGTAGATTATCAACAGCTGTGTTTAATGGAATGTTTGTACAATATAATTTTGTAGAAAATGATAAGGGAGCATTACAAGTGGCAGCAGATGACTGTTATCAGTTGATTTTGGAGTTGTTCCATAGATTTGTAAAACCGGAGACAGATTTGAACATTGATAAAATTTGAATATGTTGTCAGCCAGAGACCTGGAAAAGGTTTTTGGCTGACAGAGACTGATACAGATTCGTATCAGTATTTTTTAAAACTCAAAGGTAATCAAGATTATCTTTGAGCGCAATATGGGTCGTTTAATAAGAAAAAGATAAAATGCTGAACATCAGCAATTATAAAAAATATTTTTAAGGAGGAACCGTCATGACAAAACAGCAGGAGTTTGAAAAAGATCAGGAGATCGTGGAGATTCTCCACAAAAATTCACTTCGTATTCTGGAGGATATTGGAATTGCATTCCTTACTGAGGAATCACGGGAAATACTTCGGAAAAATGGAATTCGTGTAGAAGGAAATCGGGCTTATTTTTCTGAAAAACAGGTAATGGATGCTTTAGATGCAGCAGTAAAAGACTTTACTGTATATGCAAGAAACAGTAAATATAATGTGAAAATGAACACGGAAGACCTGTATATGACTCCGGGCTACGGAAGTGCTATGGTATGTGAACTGGATGGAACGGTACGTCAGGCAACTTTTGATGATTTTTTGAAATTAGCAGTGATCGTGCAACAAAGCGAGGAGTTTGCCATCAATGGAGGCATCCTGGCACAACCTTGCGATATTGACCCGGATATTTCTGCCGAGGTTATGGTATATGCAACACTCTGCCGTTCTGACAAAGCTCTTTTTTCTGTATGTGCAGGGAAAGAACAGGCAGAACATATTATGGAAATGATGAAGATTATCTTTGGAGCAGATTTAACGAAGATTCCTTGTACGTTTAACCTGATTTCTCCATTAAGTCCATTAGGGGTTACAAAAAATACTATTGAGACTATTGAGGTTTGTGCGGAGAACGGACAGCCTCTTGTAATTGCACCGGGAAATATGGCAGGAGCTACTGGTCCCATTTCTCTTGCAGGCAATATCTCCCTTGCCAATGCGGAATTTTTAGGCATTAATGTGTATGCACAGCTGATTCATCCAGGTACACCTTTGATCTATGGATTTGCGTCTACGGTCAGTGACATGAAGAATATGCAGGTTTCTAACGCTACGCCGGGATTTGTAAAAGAAGCGAAGTATGGAGCTCTGCTTGCTAAGAAATATGGAGTTCCCTGCAGAAGCGGCGGCGGAATGTCTGATGCCAGCGGTTTGACTGCGCAGGCAGGCGTGGAAAGTGCTATGAGCATGTTTGAATCTTTTAACGAAAGAGCGAATTTGATGATGCATGCAACTGGCTCACTCCATTCATTTAATACTGTGAGTATTGAGAAATTCCTTCTGGATATTGAGACTTATACACGAATGAAATATTATTTTTCTGACATGCCGGTAGATGAAGACGCCCTTGCTTTTGACGTGATTCAAGAAGCTATCGAGGAAGATGGCACATTTGTTACTCTGGAACATACTTTTGAAAGATGCCGTATAGACCCGTGGAACAGTCAGGTATCTGTACACAGAAACACAAAGGGGGATCCAAATCAGGCTCTTTATGAATCTATACATAAGAGATTAGATCAGCTTCTGAATTCCTATCAGCCGCCGGAAATGCCAGCAGAACAGAGAAATGCTTTGGATGTACTGATGAGAAAGATTGGTATGAAAGAAGAAGATATAGCAAAAGTATAACGATGAGGTAATGCTATGGATAAGACATTTGTAAAAAAATATGGAACCTTGCTGCTTTTGGCCTGTGGCGCAGGATTTATTTTTCAGCTTCCGTTTATAAGAGAAACCTTTTATATTCCAATTCAGACTGCAATGGGACTTTCAAACGCCCAGATGGGAAAACTGAGCAGCTGGTATGCAATTGTAGCTACACCGGCATATTTTCTGGGTGGGATTGTGGCAGATCGTTTTTCACCCAAGATTATGCTGACATTTTCTTTTGTGTCAACCGGACTTTTGGGTATGTGGTTTTCTATGTTTCCGGGGTATAAAACAAGTCAGCTGATTTTTGCTTTAATGGGATTTACTACTGTCATGACCTACTGGAGTTCTGTGATTAAGGCAGTACGAATGCTTGGGTCTTCCGAAGAACAGGGACGTTTGTTTGGATTACAGGAAGGGCTGAGAGGTTTTTTGAATGCAGGATTAGTATTTGTGATGGCTGCGGTCTATGCAGGGTTCGCAGATCAGGTAGTGGGAGCTGCCTGGGCCATTCGTCTTTGTGCAGTATTACTTTTGGTTATTGGTGTGCTTTGCTGGTTTGTTATTGACAATCCTGAAAAGGGAACGCAGACAGAATCTTTGAAGGAATTAGTTTCCGGCACTTTCCAGTGTATGAAGATTTCCAGAGTATGGCTTCTGACAGGTATTGTCTTTACTGCTTATTGCGTATATGGACTGATGAGTTATATCAATACTTATGCGGTAAATGTATGCGGAATGTCTGAAACTGCAGCTGCAAATCTGGGAGGTATCCGTTACCTTCTCCAGGGGGTTGGAGGTGTGGTAGGAGGTTTTCTGGCAGATAAGATTCATTCCAGGCTGAAGGTGATTAGTATTTCAGGAGGACTTTTGGCAGTCAGCTGGGCGGCGTTTATCTTTATTCCTGGAAATGCTTCTGCTCTGGCTGGAGTCATTGGAAACTTTTTTATTGGGGTTATTTTAATTTATGCAATTCGCAGTCAGTATTTTGCAGATATTGATGATGCAGGTCTGGATGTTAAGATTACAGGACGCGTATCTGGTATTCTTTCTACATTTGGTTATCTTCCTGACGTGTTTATGTTTACTTTGGTGGGAAGCTGGTTAGATGGAGCAGCAGGAAAAGCTGGATATAATAAAGTGTTTATTTGTGCAGCAGTGATGGGTGCGTTATGCATGCTTATTTCTGGAGGCCTGTATAAAATTGTGGAAAAAAATAAGAAAAATATAAAATGATTTACACAAATCTCTCTGAGTTTATACTCAGGGAGATTTATGTGTAAAGCATTATAAAAAATACAGAACCCTCACAGGACGGAAATCCTGCGAGGGTTCTGTATTTAGGAATTTATCAATAGAAAAGGTAAGAAGGATTGTGTCAGCATTTCGTAAAGTACATGGAAATACCCTGTCCACCTCCGATGCACATGCTGATCATGGCATCTTTTTTGTCTGTTCTCATTAACTCATAAAGAACCTTTACAGCGAGGACACAGCCGGTTGCTCCAATTGGATGACCGATAGAGATTCCTCCGCCGTAAATATTAACTTTGTCTTTGTCAAGTCCAAGATCCCGTCTGACAGCATATGCCTGACTTGCGAACGCTTCGTTGATCTCGAACATATCGATGTCCTGAAGATTTAATCCCAGTTTTTTCGCCAGCTTTTCACTGGAGAACTTAGGAGAATACCCCATAAGCTCCGCATCAAATCCTGCTACAGCAAAATCTACGATTTTAAGCTTGGGAGTAACTCCAAGTTCCCGGGCTTTTTCGGCAGACATGATCACAACAGCAGCGGCACCGTCATTCAGGCTGGAAGAGTTTCCGGCAGTAACTGTTCCTCCTTTTACAAAACAGGGGCGAAGTTTGGCAAGTTTTTCGAGAGTCTGTCCTTCTCTTGGACCTTCATCTGTATCGAACACAGTTACATTGCCTTTGCGATCCTTCAGTTCAACAGGGAGAATTTCATCTTTGAACTTACCGTCTTTGATCGCTGCCACTGCACGCTGATGGCTTTCCAGAGCGAACTGGTCCTGCTCTTCTCTGGAAACATTATATTTTGTTGCTACATTTTCTGCTGTGACACCGTTGTGATTTCCATCCAATGGCCAGGTCAGAATATCAATGACTCCATCCTCGAATGTTTTGTGTCCCATACGGGCTCCCCAACGTGCGTCTTTCACATAATATGGAAGCTGGGAAATATTTTCCGCGCCTCCCGCAACAACCACATCTGCCTGTCCGGTCTGAATTTCCATAACTGCGTCAGCAATAGACTGCAGAGAAGATCCGCACTGTCTGTTTACAGAATATGCAGTCGTTTCTTTGGGAAGACCGGCTTTCAAGCTGATCGCTCTTGCGACAAAACCGTTTTCAGCAATCTGACCAACCTGACCGATGATAACTTCATCTACATCTGATGGTTTAATGCCTGCACGGTTTACAGCTTCTTTTACTACCATTGCACCCATATCAATTGCGGAAACAGATTTCAGGCTTCCGCCGTAGCTTCCTACAGGAAGCCTTACGCCGCTTACGATTACAACATCTTTCATTTTTATTCCTCCAATTTAAAATATAATATAATATTAAACAATCATTCCGCCGCCTACATTGATGACCTCAGAGGTAATGTAAGCTGCTTCGTCAGAAGCCAGAAAAGCTACCATATTTCCGACATCAGACGGTTTACCTGCGTATCCCATGGGGATTCTCTGCATCATGCTGTCCCATGCGGCGCCGTCATTAACGGTTTTTAATTTCAGTGTCATATCTGTCTCAATAAATCCTGGGCAGATAACGTTACAGGTGATTCCTTTTCTTGCGCTTTCTCTTGCAGCAGTTTTAGTAAGTCCTACTACGCCTGCTTTGGCAGCTGCGTAATTGGCCTGTCCGATATTGCCGAGCCAGCTTCCGGAAGAAATATTGATGATACGGCCGCTGCCTTTGGTACGCATGTATTTCAGAGCTTCCTGGGTTCCGTAGAAAACGCCGGTCAGATCCACATCAATGACAAGCTGCCAGTTTTCAACAGGCATTTTATGGAGCATTCCGTCACGGTTGATACCTGCGTTGTTTACCATGATATCAAGGGTTCCGTAGGTATCAATGGCATATTTTACGAGAGCCTGCACTTCTTCCTGTTTGGAAACATTTACAGCAAATGCAGAGGCGGTGCCGCCAAGGGCTTCGATTTCTGCGACAGTATCATCCGCTGCCGCCATATCTGCAATGATGACCTTTGCTCCTTCTTCTGCCAGTTTCATGGCAATACCTTTTCCAAGACCGCGTCCTGAACCTGTTACAATTGCTACTTTGTCTTTTAATCTCATAATGTTCCTCCTTAAAATGGTTTTATATTAATTTTTTAATGTGTGCGGATCAGATCTTTTAATCCATATGGAATGGATTCACTGAAAATTGCCGGGTTCATTTCTTTCAGATTTTCGCTGATAATCGGCTTAAATTCCATAAGGTCGAGGATCTGTGTCTGAAGGTCGATTCCCGGAGCAATTTCGGTAAGTACAAGTCCCTCGGGACGAAGTTCAAAAACAGCTCTTTCTGTTACATAGTGCATTTTCTGGTGTTTGCTGCGTGCGATTTTTCCGTTATAGGAAATCTGCTGCACTTTTTTTACAAATTTAATCAGGCTTCCTTCCTGGTCGATATGGAGCTTACCGCCTTCAAAAGAGCATTTCAGCCCTTTTCCTGTAAAGGATGAGCAGAAAACAACATGTTTGGCGTTTGTTGTTATATCAATGAAACCTCCGGCTCCGGTAGGGTTGGGACCTAATTTGGTAGCGTTGACATTTCCTTCCGGATCAATCTCTCCGGCACCCATATAGGTAACATCTACGCCGGCTCCGTTATAATAATCAAACTGGTCGTCATGTCTGAGAAGCGCGAAATTATTTTTGGCAATACCAAAATCCACACCGCCAAGAGGGATTCCTCCATATATGCCTGATTCTACAGTGACCGTTACATCATCGCTGACCCCTTCCTCTGAAATAATAGGGCCTACCACATCGTTTGGAATGCCGGTTCCAACGTTAAGAACGTCGTCTACATGGAGTTCCATCAATGCACGGCGCCCGATTACCTTACGCAGGTTCATTTCCAGGATGTCTGAATTGGAAACAGGAACCTTGATGTCGCCGCAGTATGCGGGATCAAAAGCAAAACTGTGAGTCTGGCGGTGGTCTTCTTCCGGATTGGGACACATGACGACTGCATCAATAAAAATACCCGGTACAGTGACACGTTTACAGTGAAGAGATCCGGCTTTTACTTTGTATTTTGCCTGGGCAATGACTTTTCCGCCGAACTTTTTACATGCCATTACCGCAGAAAAAACTTCCAGCTGCATGGCTTCCTCATCTGTTGTGAGATTTCCCATTTCATCCACATAAGTTCCACGAATAATACAGTAATCGAGAGGAATTGGTTTATAGCGCATATATTCTTCTCCGTCAATAGAGACGATGTCTACAATATCAGGAGCTTTTTTGGTGATATCATTCATTTTTCCACCGTCAATACGGGGATCAATAAAGGTTCCCAGTCCTACTTTGGTGATCTTTCCGGGTTCACCGCCTGCCATACTTCTGTACAGCTGTGCAAACTGTCCCTGAGGAATGTTATATGCCAGTATTTTGTTTTCTGCGATCAGCTTCATCATACGGGGCTGAAGTCCCCAGTGGCCGCCTATGATCCGGTGGAGCATCCCTTCGTGGGCAAAATGCTGGATTCCTCTGTCCCGGTCACTTTGGCCGCAGGAGTGAACCAGAGTGAGATGATTGGGACTTCCGGTTTCCAGAAAGCGTTTTTCAATGGCTTTCAGAACAGTCTCTGCTGCAGAAACAAGAGTCATGCCGATCGTTGCAACAGTGCTGCAGCTTTTGATCATGGCTGCGGCTTCCTCTCCTGTCATAAATTTAGGTTTTTTCATAGTATCCTCCTGTATAAAAATTATTTTTCCGAAAAAAGGCTTCGGAGCTTTTTCTTATCAATCTTGCCGTTGGGAGTCAGCGGAAGCTCTTCTGAAATCAGTATCTTTGCAGGTATTTTGTATTTTGCGATTCGTTTATGCAGAAGATTCTGAATGGAACATTCATTTAAATCACAGCCCGGCTCCAGTACGACCATAGCAGCGGCAACTTCTCCATATACGGGATCAGGAATACCTACAACAGCAGCCTCCCGGATTCCTTTTATTTTATAAAGCTCATTTTCTACATCGAAGCTGCAGATTTTTTCGCCGCCTCTGTTAATCATGTCTTTTTTTCTGTCCACAACATAAAGGTAGCCCTCCATGTTGAAATATCCCAGATCTCCGGTAGCCAGCCAGCCATTTTGAAGCGCGGCGGACTCCTTTTTGTAATAGGAGCTTAAAACAACATTACCGGAAATCCATATTTCTCCAATTTCCATGTCCTTCACAGGATTTCCAAAATCATCTTTGATTTCAAAGCAGGTACCTGGTATGGGAAGTCCGGAGGAACCGATGTACGGACTTGTGCTGGCGTCGCCCGGAAAAACAGCAGCCGGAGAAGTCGTTTCGGTAAGCCCGTATACGGTGTGAAAAGCACTGTGTGGAAGCCAGTCGTGGATGGCTTTCATTTTTTCCGCCGGCATGTTACTGCTTCCACATGCAAATTTTTTCAGGGTAGGAAGTTCCGGAAAAGCCTCCTTTTCTTCAAGAAGCATAGAAAAAACAGTCGGCGAGGCATGAAGAAATGTAACTCCGTTGTCTTTTATGCACTGAAGAACTCTTCTGGCATTGAACATTTTATGCAGATATAAAGTGCCGCCGCAGTAGATAAACAGTCCGAGAAGAGCAACCATACCGGTTATGTGATAAATTGGTATCGGAATCACGGAAATATCTTCACTGGTAATGGATAAAAGCTTTTGATAAACAGCTACGGCGTTCATAATATTATAGTTTTTGATCACAACGCCTTTACTCTGAGAGGTGGTGCCAGAGGTGAACATAATGATGGCATCATCCTCAAAGTCGTTTCTTTCAGTAAAGCAGGGAATGCCGGATGTCCTGTATTTGTACAGACCATATCCCTCCCGGCTGTCTGTACAGAGGAGCCTTCTGATTCCCTGCGTTTCAAATCTGTCAAACCAGTGATAAAAGTCCTGATCACAGATGATGCACTGGACGTCTGCCTTTTTAATAAGAGAAGCAACTTCACTTTCTTTATATTTGCTGGGCAGAGGAACTGTGACTGCTCCCAGCTTTAAAAGTGAAAAAAAGGAAACACAGAATTCCAGACAGTTGTACATCATAAGCGCAACATGACTGCCTTTTTCTATATGCAGTTCATGATGAAGGTAATCTGCAAACACATCTACTTTATGTAACAGATCTGAATAAGTACATATATTGTTAAAATTATCTATGAGAGCCGGCTTGTCCGGAAAGTTTCCTGCAGTTATCTGTAAAGCTTCATAAAGACTGACAGGAAGACCGGGACAGGAAAAAATGGTTTTGCCGGAAGACAAAGTTATCTCTGTAATTTCATATGGAATGATATTTTTCCATAGTTTGGTTCCCGAATACATAAAGACCTCCTTTAAGAAAACGGTTTCGTTACAATTTCTATAATATTGCAAAGAACAGCGCAAGTCAATCTGTAGAAATGCACGAAAATTATTGTAAAAGTTAGTATAAATTGACAAAATAGACATGTAAACGAAAATGATGCTTGATTTTTATAGATGGAACGAATATAATCGGGGTAACAGCAGGAGAAAACGATTTCTTGATTTGGAAGAAAAAACAAATTAGCAAAAGAAAACGTTGTCTGGTGAAAAGAACAGGAAAAGGGAGGGTGAAGCAAAACAAATGAAGCTTGATTTAAGCGGAAAACGGGCAATTGTAACCGGCGGCGGAAGAGGGCTGTGCAGATGTATCGCCGAAGCGCTGCATGATTCCGGGGCAGAGGTCGTGTTGGTTGGAAGCTCTGAGGCTACGAAAAAATCCGCTGAAGAAATGCAGGCTGCGGGTCCTGCGGTTTATGCAGTTACCGGAAATCTGGGGGAAAAGGACGAAATAGCCGGAATATTTACACAATGTATGAAATTACTTGGGGGAAGGGTAGATATTCTGGTAAATGGAGCCGGCACACAGTTTCGCTGTGACGCGGTTGATTTTCCGGCTGATGAATGGGAAAGAATACTGGCGCTGAATCTCGGCGCAGTGTTTTATCTGTCGCAGATGGCGGGGAAGGAGATGATCCGGAACGGATATGGAAAGATCATCAATATAGCTTCTATGACATCTTTTTTTGGAAGCAGCCGTATTCCGGCATATGTGGCTTCCAAGGCAGGAGTTGCACAGCTGACAAAAGCGCTGTCAAATGAATGGGCGGCTTATGGGGTAAACGTAAACGCCATTGCACCGGGATATATGGAAACAAGGCTGACCGGGGATATCAAAGAAAAAAATCCGGAACAGTATAAAGAAATCACATCCAGAATCCCAATGGGAAGATGGGGAACAGGAGATGATCTGAAAGGTCTGGCTGTATTTCTTGCCTCTGATGCTTCGGCTTATATATCAGGCGCCGTGATTCCGGTGGACGGAGGTTATTTGGGAAAATAAGAAATACTTAAGGAGGGAAATGCATAATGAATACTGAGATTTTGATACAGGCGATTATCAACGGCATTATGGTCGGCGGAATCTATGCAATGATTGGTATGAGCCTTAATATGATTTTCGGCGTTATGAAAATCGTAAACTTTTGTCAGGGTGAGCTTTTAATGGTAAGTATGTATATTACCTATCTGTTTTATTCTGAACTTGGAATGGAACCTTTTGTGGCGATTCCGCTGGTTGCAGTGATTATGTTTGGTGTTGGAGCATTGATTCAGTCCACAATGATTACACGCTCTATTAAAGAAGACGGAGACCAGAACGTACTGTTTCTGACCTGCTGTCTGGGAATTTTTCTTTCCAATACGGCGCTTCTTCTGTTTAAGTCAGATTACCGTACGGCTGAAAGCGTTTTCTCTAATAAAGTTGTTTCTCTTGGAAGCATGAATATCAGCGTACCCAAGCTTCTGGGATTTGTAGCTCTCTGTGTAACTACCGTACTGATTTTCCTTATGCTGTATTATACAAAAATCGGCAAGCAGATCCGCGCTACCTCACAGAATGCAATCGGAGCGCAGGTTACCGGAATCAGAACCAGAGTGGTTTATGCGTGTACTTACGGTCTGGGCGCAGCGATTGCAGGTATTGCAGGCGCCTGCCTGATGTCCTACTATTATGTGTATCCGGCAGTGGGCAATATTTATGGTACCCGTTCTTTCATTGTTGTTACCATGGGCGGACTTGGCAGTGTTGTCGGAGCGTTCTTTGGAGGAATTGGTCTGGGAGTTATGGAAACTGTCGGATCAGTTGTGGTAGGAGCTGCATTTAAAGATACATTAGTATTTATTGTATTTATTTTGATTTTGGTAATAAAAGAAAACCTTAATATCAGAAGGAGAAAGGGGTAAGTAAAATGAGAAAAAAGTTTGGGATTCGGCAGATACTGCTGCTGGTTTTAGTTCTTATATGCCTGATAGTACCGACTTTTGTTAAAACGCCATATATGCTGGGTATTTTTGTTACCACATTTTATATTGGATGCGGAACTCTGGCCTGGAGTGTACTCGGAAGCCTTACCGGAGAAATTTCTCTTGGACATGCAGGGTTTATGGGGCTTGGCGCATATATCGGAGCGCTTCTTATGAACAATAAGCATATTTCTCCCTGGGTGGGGATGCTGATTGCTTTTGTTGTAGTCGGATTACTTGCTGCCTGTCTTCTTGCGCCGTGTTTTGTACTTTCGGGACCATATTTTACACTGGTAACGATCGCTTTTGCAGAGGCGTTCAGAAACCTGTTCACTAACTGGGACTATGCAGGAAAAGGCCAGGGAATTCTGGTTCCCCTGAAAGAGCAGGGCATGTACAGTATGAGATGGATTTCCAAAGTACCGTACTACTATATAGCCCTGATCATGCTGATCGTATTTTATGTGATCCTCAGAAAGATTGACAGATCCAAACTGGGGTATGCGTTAAAAACAATCCGAGAAGATGAAGAAACTGCAAATGCAGTAGGAATCAATCCGTTTAAGTATAAATTTATCGCAACCTTTATCAGCGCGGGGCTGATCGCTGTTGTCGGTGTATTTTATGCAAACTACATTGGTTACATCAATCCGGATATCATGAAGCAGTCACAGGCTCTGAATTATGTGATGCCGGCGATTATCGGTGGTATCGGCAGTATAACAGGTCCTCTTCTGGGCGCAGTTATCCTTACGCCGCTGTCAGAGTTTCTCAGTGCAACGCTTTCTCATATTGCAGGAGGATTGAATCTGGTTGTTTATGCAGTGATCGTAATCGCAGTCATCCTGTTCCGCCCTACAGGTATTATGGGATGGTTTGACCATAGTAAGTTTAAGAAAAAAATGAACGACAGATTTGACGCGATAGATGCAAAACTGTTTGGAAAGAGGGGGTGATCATATGGCTGAACTTTTGGAGATCAAAAATCTTACAAAAAACTTTCACGGACTGAAGGCGGTCAGCGATGTAAGCTTTACAGTAGAAAAGGGAAGCATTACCGGTATGATCGGAAGTAATGGCGCCGGAAAAACAACTGTTTTTAATATGATCAGCGGTGTTCTGACGCCGACAAGCGGATCTATTATCTATCAGGGAAAAGACATTACCGGAACAAAGGCATGTAAATACACAGGAATGGGGATTGCCAGAACCTTCCAGATCATGAAGCCTCTGAGAAATATGACGGTTCTGGACAATGTGGTATCGGGTGCTATTTTTGGAAGAAAACAGCTGAGCGCCGTACAGGCAAGAGATTATGCTGCGGAAATCCTGGAGTTTACCGGATTATATGATAAGAAAGATCTTTATCCAAAGGATATGGGTACTCCTTATAAAAAACGTCTGGAGGTAGCGAGGGCGCTGGCTACGGATCCGGAGCTGCTGCTTCTGGATGAGGTTATGGCAGGTCTGAATCCTACAGAGACAGATGAAGCGGTGGAATTGTTCCAGAAGATTAATGACCAGGGAACCACCATACTTCTTATTGAACATATCATGCGTGCAGTGGCAAGCCTGTGTCAGAAGGTTGTTGTTATGCATCATGGAGAAAAGATTACAGAGGGAACGCCGGAGCAGGTTATGAACGATCCGTATGTAATAGAAATTTATCTTGGAAAGGAGGAAGACTGATATGGCTGACAATTATTTCCAGGTGGACAGGATCAATGTAAAATACGGGGATATTCAGGTATTGTGGGATGTGAGCTTTGAAGCGGCAAAAGGCGAGATCATTGCACTGGTAGGAAGTAATGGAGCCGGAAAAAGTACGTCGGTAAAAGCGGCAAGCGGACTGGTAAAAACCTGTGGCGGAAGAATCGTATTTGACGGACAGGAAGTGACCGGCGGTAACTGCAGAAGCTTTATTGATCATGGTATTATCCTCTGTCCGGAAGGAAGACAGCTTTTTCCGCAGATGACGGTACTGGAGAATCTTGAAATGGGAGCCTGCAGCAAAGAGGCGGAAGCAAAGAAAAAGGATACCATAGAAAAAATATATACATGGTTTCCCAAATTAAAGGAGAGAGCGAAACAGATGGCAGGTACACTTTCCGGAGGAGAACAGCAGATGGTTGCTTTTTCCAGAGGAATGATGGGACTTCCCAAGCTGCTTCTGATGGACGAACCGTCTCTGGGACTTGCGCCTACGATTGTAGACGATATTTTCCGGATTGCAAAGAGAGTATCGCAGGAATCCGGACTTACGATCGTTCTGGTAGAGCAGGACGTAAGAAAAGCGCTGAAGATTGCAAACAGGGGATATGTACTGGAGAATGGTGTGATCAATATTCAGGGAACCGCTCAGGAACTGCTGAATAATGAAGAGGTAAAAAAAGCTTATCTGGGTATCTGATAACTTTATTATGTATTTTCACCGGAGAAACCGGGAAAAATAAAAGAATGGAGGGTTTTTTTATGAAGAAAAAGGTAGTAGCACTGACAATGGCAGCGACAATGATGGCGTCTTCACTGGGGCTTGGCGGAGTAACGGCATATGCGGCAGAGGATCCGATTGTAATCGGCGCAGTGTATCCGATGACAGGAGACCTTGCAGACTCCGGAAAAACCATGCAGCAGGGAATTGATATGGCTGTAGAGGAGATCAACGAAGAGGGCGGCGTTGACGGACAGGAAGTAAAGGTGATTTATGGCGATTCCAAGGGTGATTCTGCCGCAGGTATGACCGAGGCGGAAAGACTGATTACACAGGAGAACGTAGACGTTCTGATCGGCTGCTATCAGTCAGGAGTAACTGTAACGGTTGCGCAGATCGCAGAGCAGTACGGCGTTCCGCTTATTACTGCAAACGCAACATCTGACGCGCTTACTTCCAACGGTTATAAGTACTTTTTCAGGCTGGCTCCTACAAATATGATGTTTGTCCGTGATATGATTGATTTCATCAAAGAGACATCAGAGAAGGACAGTAATGTTGCCGGAAAATCCGTGGCTGTTTTTACAGATAACTCCGAGGTTGGACAGCAGACCTGCGAGTGGGCGAAATACTGGGCAGAGGAAAACGGTATCGAGTATCTGGGAGAAATCCTTTATACATCAGGAGCAGCGGATCTTTCTTCGGAAGTTCTTCAGCTGAAATCCATGGAAGCAGATGTGGTAATCGCAGACAGCTATGTATCCGATGCGATCCTGTTCACAAAGACACTGAATGAGCAGGGATATAAACCGAACATGGTAATCTGTAAAGGAAACGGATTTACAGAGGCTGCATATCTGGAAGGTGTTGGCTCTCTTGCAAATGGTATTGTAGTGGCAACAGAGTTTGTCGTAGGCTCCAAGGGTCAGGAAGTAACTGATAAGTATCTGGAAAAATACGGCGAGGATATGAACGGACACTCTGCTGAGGCATATACAACAGCGTGGGTTCTTATTGATGCGTTTAAGAATATCAAAGCAGCAGGCGAAAAGGTTGAAAGAGATACTATCAGGGACGAGCTGGAAGCTATCAAAATTGACAAATCTTTCTCTAATGGAAAGGAAATCATTCTTCCTTATGATACCATCGCATTTGAAGAGGACGAATTTAACGGAAGTCCGTATCTGAATCAGAACCTGTCAGCAACACTGACTGTTACTCAGATTCAGGGAGAAAAATATGTTCCGATCTGGCCGGATGATATTGCAGCAGAGAAACTGGTTTATCCGGCAGAATATAAGTGATTGTATTTAAGTAATAAAAATGAACATGAAAGCGGAACCGTGCAGCAGGAACCTGTGACGGTTCCGCTTGTTTTTTGAGAAATCCAGTACATTTTATGTGGTAAAACCTGTTGATTTTAGAAAATGAATAAGGTAAAATTTAGTAAAATGCAAAAAGGATGAGTATATGAAAAACGGAAAGTATGGCATTTCAGACGTGGCAGAAATGCTGGGAGTTTCAAAATCAACTGTTTCCCGTGTGATTAACGGTAATGCAGGTGTAGGACCGGAACTGCGCAAAAAAGTTATGGATTTTGTTGAAGAGATAGGATATCAGCCAAATACCATTGCTCAGAGCTTAAGTAAGGGACATATGAATATTGTTGCATTGATATTGGGAGATATACGAAATCCATTTTATGCAGAGCTTACCTTTAGAATCCAGCAGATACTGAATGATAATGGGTACATGGTAATGACTCTTAACAGTGAATATAATATAGAACGGGAACTGGAATTTCTGAAGGTTACAGAGCAGTTTAATTTTGCAGGACTGATTCTGATAACTGCTCAGGAAGAAAAAATTGAGGAAAAACTGAATACAATGCACATTCCCAAGGTTCTGGTAAACCGCATTCTTCCCTCATATGCGGGGGATTCAGTGCTGATCGATAACTTTCAGGCGGGATATCAGGCTGTGATGCATCTGATTGAATTAGGACACAGACATATTGGATTTATTAAAGGTCCCGGGGTTTCTTCGGCATCCAGTCAGCGCTTTGCGGGATATAAACAGGCGATTCTCAATTATGGGCTGCCTTTTGATGAACATTTTGTGATGGAAAGTGATCTGAAGATGGATACAGGAAGAACGCTTGCCGGGGAATTTCTGAATATGGATAAGCGCCCGACTGCCATGGTGGTGGTAAATGATATGACGGCGATCGGCCTGATGGACGGATGCAGATCTGCCGGTGTGAGGATTCCGGAGGATCTTTCGATTGTCAGCTTTGATAATGTTCCGATGGCGGCGATGTATGGAATAGAACTGACAACCATAGACCAGCATGTAGACGAGATGGGCGAAAAAGCCGCGCTGCTGATGCTGAAACAGCTGAAAAACAAAAAGACAAAGCCGGAACGCATTATTATGGAGCCAACACTTATTATAAGAAAAACAACATGTAGGTATATAGAGAATGAATGACAGCAAACTTTGGCTTCGGTCAGAAACTGAAAAAAGGTATTAACCAATTGCATTTTTTGTACTTTCGAAAACCGATGGGGAAAATTTAGTAGGTTATAATTTCAATGCCAGATAAAGCACTACGGCATCTCGAAAGCAACGGGGATTGTAGCCGCACCGCTGATGAATCTGGTTCAGCTGGTATTGCAGAGTGTTTTTGTGAAGGAATGTTTTTTCGCAGGTTTCCTTTAAGGACATGTTGCATTGAAAATATGTTTCCAGAAGCTTTATATCTTTGTCTGAAAGAGAGCCGATGGTCTTGGAAAGATACGTTCTTTTGTTTTTCTGGTCAGCAGATGAGAGGATCAGCTCCAGCGTAAGGTCTTCAAATTCTCCATAAAAAACACACTTATGACGAAGACTTTTTAAAACAGTCTCTGATTCTTCGGAGGATTCAGAAATCCGAAGCAGAGGAACGGCAGAGCCCACTGCTGCCAGTATAGAACCATTGGCGTTTTCTGTAAAAGTTTTTAAAATATGTTTTCTGGATATAAAAACAGAATGCTCCAGCACAGCCAGATACTGGTTGGGATACATAAAGGAATGAAGAGAAATATCCAGTTTTTGAAAGATCTGATGGATGTCAGATTCTGTGGAGTATCCGGGCTTACTGCTGACATCCAGACGGATCAGATGGTAAAGACTGTTTTCTTTTAAGTTCCATCGGGAAAGATTTTCAGCCAGATAGTCCGGATGAATGTATTCCTGCTCAATCAGACTCTTTAAAATATAGTTTTTTTTCGCTTCCTCTGTTCGATTAAAAGCATCCAGTTCTTTTTCGCGGATCAGCAGATGAGTGATTTTTTCGGCCAGATGCGCATATTTCCGGACTTCGTCCGGGTTGCCGGTAATTCCAATTACTGCAATTATTTCATGATTATGATAAATGGGAAGATTGACGCCCTTCTGGGTTCCGGTAAAACGATTGTTTTCTGTAACCTCAATTGTTTTGCCACTGACTGCAGCCTGTCTTGCGATTTCATGAAAACAGCCGATCCGATTTTGATCTGTACTGGCAAAGATTCTTCCGGAACATTCTATGAAATTTACATTTTGTCCGCAGAGGTCTTTGACAGTGTCTACGATTTGCTGGGCAAGAGCTTTATTTATATAAGGATTCATGATTCCTCCTGTAATCTGTAATATTTCTTCTATTATATCATGTTACAGGCACAGAAAGAAATCCCCCAAAGGAAATCTTTAGGGGATTTTTGCTGTTCAGAAAAGCCGGAAAACCTGTTCTGCACAGGCTGTCATATTAGATCTGGCAGTCTGGGGATCCATGGCTTCCTCAAGAGTTGATATTCCTCTGATAATAGGAAAGAAAGCATCAATGCCGGCATTATTGCAGGCGTTGGCTTCTTTTGTCACACTTCCTGCAAAAGCGATAGTTCTGGCACCATATTTTTTTCCAAGCCGTGCAACGCCTACAGGAGCTTTTCCCATGGCGGTCTGGTGATCTAACCGTCCTTCTCCGGTTACTACAATATCGGCATTTCTGATTTCATTTTCAAGATGTATGGCATCCAGAAGGAGCTGTACGCCGGGGGTGAGAACTCCATTCAGGTAACTTAAAAATGCGAACCCAAGACCTCCGGCAGCGCCAGCCCCTTCTGCAAGAGAGTGATCCATCCCAATGGCATCAGCGGTGACGGCGGCATAGTTAGCCATACCTGCGTCAAGTAAGGGAGCCATTTCCGGAGTAACCCCTTTCTGAGGACCGTAAATGTAGGTGGCGCCATTAGGACCACATAGAGGATTGGTCACATCGCAGGCAATCTGGAAATGACACTGAGAGAGAAGCTCCATTTTGTCTGACATTTTTACAGAGGATATTTTCTCCAGTGCCTGTCCTCCATCTCCGGCATCTTCCCCGTTTTTATCCAGAAAAGAAAAACCAAGGGCTTTCAGCATACCGATACCACCATCATTTGTGGCGCTTCCGCCAATGCCAATGATAAAATTGCGGATTCCGCTGTTAATGGCGTGAAGAATCATTTCACCCACTCCGTATGTAGTGGCTTCCTGAGGGGTGGAGTGATCTGATAACGTGATTCCGGCAGCAGAGGCCATTTCCATAACAGCTGTGTTGGTTGTTTCCAGATAACCGTAATATGCTCTGACCGGATCGCCCATAGGACCGGTGACAGTCAGATCAATCCGTTTTCCGTTCATTCCTTCGATCAGGGCATCGGTAGTTCCTTCTCCGCCGTCTGCCAGCGGTTTTACAATGACGCTGGCTTCAGGATGAGCTGCAAGTATACCAGCCTTTACTGCCATACCGGCTTCCATGGAAGTTATACTACCTTTAAAAGAATCTACTGCTACAACAACTTTCATAAACAAACCTCCTGCTAAAAAAATTAAGATCTCATCTATACCTGTATTTTATCACGGGAAAAACGGGCATGATATGTTGTACAGGACAAAATATATAATAAATTTTAAGTTTTTTTGGTATAGATACCAAGTTCTTGGATTATGGGAAGAAATTGTGCTATAATGGCAGAAAATAAGCCGGAATGCAGAAGTGTTCCCGGAAAAAAGGAGGACAACAATGAAAGTTCTTGTTTACAGAAAATGCAGTACCTGTCAGAAGGCCTTGAAATGGCTGGAAGCTCATGAAATTGTTTTTGAGGAACGGGCTATAGTAGATGAAAATCCCTCTTATGAAGAATTGAAAGAATGGTATGAAAAAAGCGGGCTGCCTTTGAAAAGATTTTTTAATACCAGTGGAAATCTATATAAACAGATGAATCTGAAAGATAAATTAAAGGACATGTCTGAAGAGGAGCAGCTGAAACTTCTTGCCGCGGACGGAATGCTTGTAAAACGTCCGCTTGTTGTGGCTGAGGAATTTGTTCTGACAGGCTTCAAAGAAAAAGAATGGGAAGAAAAAATGCTCTGAGTTTAATACTTTAATATTGTACCGTAAAAAATACTTCTGGAATATTGTATTTTTCCGCAGGATTGTGTATGATAGTAGACAATCATAATAGATCTGAGGGAAAGAGAAACGGAGGGATACATATGTCAGATCATGAAATGATCAACCTGGATGAAATGGGAAGTATGAAGATGAGTATGGAGGCGCTTCAGGAAGAGCTTTTGAATAATCATCGTATTGATCCCAATCTTTATATTGAATATGACGTAAAACGAGGTCTCAGGGATTCAGCCGGCAAGGGTGTGCTTACAGGGCTGACGGAAATTTCTGATGTCACGGCGTATGATCTGATCAACGGAAGAAAAATTCCGGCAGAAGGAAGACTGTATTACCAGGGATACAATATTTATGATCTGGTAGCAGGAATGGAAGGGCGTAAGTTTGGCTTTGAGGAAACGATCTTTCTGCTGCTTTTCGGGCGCTTGCCGTCAGAGAAGGATATGGAGATGTTTAAGGGTGTGATGGCAAACTTTGAATCTCTGTCCGGCCGTTTTGTCCGGGATGTTGTTATGAAGGCATCTAATGCGGATATTATGAATTCCATGCAGAGATGTATCCTTACACTTTATACTTATGATTCCAGACCGGAGGATACTTCAGCAGAAAATGTTTTGCGCCAGTGTATAGAATTAATTGCGAAGCTGCCGCTGATCGCTGTTTATTCTTATCATTCTTACCGTCATTTCCGGAAGGATGAGACACTTTTTATCCGAAATCCACAGAAAGGGCTTTCCCTGGCAGAGAATATTCTTCTGATGCTCCGTCCGGACAGTGTTTATACAGAACTGGAGGCGAAGGTTCTGGATATTGCCCTGATCCTTCATGCAGAGCATGGAGGCGGAAACAATTCCACCTTTACAACTCACGTGGTAACGTCATCGGGAACAGATACATATTCCTCTGTGGCTGCGTCTATTGGATCTCTGAAAGGACCACGGCATGGCGGCGCTAATTTGAAGGTGCAGGATATGTTTGAGGATATCAAAGCCCATGTAAAGAACTGGTCAGACGAGGCAGAAGTGGAGGCATATCTCCGTAAGATCCTAAATAAAGAAGCTTTTGACCGTTCCGGTCTGATCTATGGTATGGGTCATGCAGTTTATACTTTGTCAGATCCCCGTGAAGTGATTCTGAAAAAATTTGCACGGGAACTGGCAGAAGAAAAAGGTATGATGGAAGAGTTTGCTCTCTATGAGCTGGTAGAAAGACTTGCTGGCCGCCTTGTAATGGAACAGCGTCGTCTTTTCAAAAATGTCTGTGCAAATGTGGATTTCTACAGCGGATTTGTTTACACGATGCTTGGAATCCCGAAAGAACTATTCACACCGATTTTTGCCATTGCACGTATTCCGGGCTGGAGTGCCCATCGTCTGGAGGAAATCCTGAATGCGAATAAGATTATCCGTCCGGCTTATAAATATGTAGGAAAACATGCTGATTTCATTCCGATGCCAAAGAGAGATACAGGTGTCGATACAGTAGAGGCGCTGGAGGAACAGACAGTTTTGCAAGAGCCGGTTAAAGATACATCCGGATCGGAGATCCAGGCGGATGCAGAATCATCTTCCAAAGAATGATTGGCATTGCGGATCCGTTAGAGTTCTGTTATACTGATTAAAAATAAGGGAGTAGTCAGTATCATTGAAAGATCTTTGAAGAAAACTTCGGATATAAGATGATATGGTGAGGTCAACATTCTGGAGTACATCCTGGCTTCACCTGAAATGACGAGACTTATCTGCGCTATGCGGAAAGTCTCGTTTTTTATTTACAGGAAAGCGGTACATTCTGTACGAACTTTTCTGGTGAATAAAAAACGCTCCGTGAGGATGCGGCCAGATGCATATGCAGGCATCTGTAAAGAGATACTACAGGAGGAAAAGAAATGGGATTATGGGAATTGTTTGTGATTGCAGTTGGTTTGTCGATGGATGCCTTTTCTGTGGCAGTCTGCAAGGGGCTTTCTGTCTGTCAGATAAAGAAAAAACAGGTAGTGACAGTTGGGATGTATTTTGGGATTTTTCAGGGAGTGATGCCTTTGATCGGATATCTTCTTGGAACCGGATTTCAGGAGACGATCCAGAGTATCGACCACTGGATCGCTTTTATCCTTTTGTCCCTGATCGGTATTAACATGATCCGTGAATCAAGAGGAGAAGCAGAAAGTCTGGATGCCCGTTTTGACTTTAAGGCTATGCTTCCCCTGGCTGTTGCGACCAGTATTGATGCACTGGCAGTAGGTGTGACCTTTGCTTTCCTTAAGGTGGATATTATACCGGCAGTATGTTTTATCGGAATTGTAACCTTTGTGCTTTCCTGTATCGGAGTTTTTATAGGAAATCGTTTTGGCTGCAAATATAAGTCAAAAGCAGAACTTGCAGGTGGAATCGTATTGATCGTTATGGGGATAAAAATTTTGCTGGAACATACGATTCTGGCATAAGATTACAGGCACAGCTGACAGGCGGTATATAGAAAACCAGATCCGTATCAGATTGCATAAACAGGAGGAAACTGCTATACTGAATGTAAATATTTTTCATTAAAAATACGTGTAGTGTAAAAGATGACTGAGGGACAGGGTATGAAGAAAGAAAATGGAGGAGCCACCATTAAAGATGTTGCCAGGGAAACAAATCTGGCTATTTCCACCATATCCAAATATATGAATGGGGGCAAAGTAAGGAAAAAAAATCAGGAGCTTATTGAAGCAGCTGTCCGTAAGCTGCATTATTTCCCGAATAATACAGCACGATGGCTTAGAACCAGCCGGTCTTACAGGATCGGAGTTGTTTCAGGTATTGTCAACAGTCCCCATACCTCTTCTATTCTGAATGAGATTGAAAAATATCTCCGTGATCAGGGATATTCCGTATCATTTTTCAGCTTTGACATAAATCTGGCTGATAAAAATCTTGATAAAACAAAGGGTTATATAAGATATATGATAGAAAATGGCGTAGACGGAATGCTTCTTACGATTCCTGGAAATTGTAACGGTAATCTGCAGCTTCCGGAAGATCTGGAGATACCGGTAGTTACCATTGAGGAAAACAGCGGCGTGATCCAGGGAGATTGTGTGCAGACAAGCTGTACGGTGGGGGCTTATGAGATGACAGAGCACCTGATCAATAACGGCCATCGGAAGATTGCTGTTATTGAGGGAAGAAAAAATTCTCTTACAGCGGAAGAACGTATGAAAGGGTATTACAGAGCCATGGAGGATTATGGAGTAACTGTACGGCCGGAGTATGTAGTTCGGGGAGAATATAAGTACCAGGGTGGATATAGGGGGATACATGAATTATGGAAGCTGAAAGACCGGCCCACGGCTGTTTTTTCTACAAATTATGATATGAGCATGGGAGCAATGGAAGCTGTCTATGATCTGGGAATAAGGATTCCGGAGGAACTGTCGATGGTAGTTTTTGATGATTTTGAACTATCTGTGATGGTAAGGCCAAAGCTTACTTCTGTTCGCCAGCCGCTGGTAGAGATAGCGGATGCTGCCTGTCAGCTTTTGATACGAAGAATAAACGGGGATTACAGTGACTATCCGAGAAGAATCCGGCTGAATCCTTTTTGTGTCTATCGGGATTCGGTATGTGATTTGAACAAAAAAGAAAAAAATTCGGAAGAATAAAAAGGTAGAAATGGGATTGCTGTTCTGTTGGACAGCGATCCCATTTTTACACAGCAGAGATATTTTTCGGATGTTTATCTTCCGGTGTAGAGATTTCGTACAGACTTCCCGGAATGAAATTCTACATTTATGATTTCTGTGGCTGGAAAATTACTGTAGTCACCGGAAATACGCTGCATCAAAAGTTCAGAGGCTCTGATTCCGATAGAGGTCAGATCCTGAGCTACGCAGGTCATGGAGGTGTGCATGGCACGAAAGAGAGGGTCATTGTCAAAGCATACCAGAGAAATATCATCTGGAACATTCAGTCCCAGAGAATTTACGGCAGATAATCCACCCATGGCTGAAATATAATTAGTAAAAAATACTGCAGTAGGAGGGGAGGGGGTATCCAGGATCTGACACAGTCGTTGCTTGTTTTCCTGGATTACATCTTTGGTTTCTTTGAAAATAAAAGGTTCGGCGCAGGGAAAACAGGCGGTAAGATCAATGCCATGCCGCGAATATACATCTTTGACAGCCTGTATCCGGACTTCTATGGTATGAGAATTGACTGCCTGATCCAGGATACATATATTTGTATGTCCGTTTTGAAAGAGGTGTTCCGCAAGAAGGGCGCTTCCTCCATAGTTATCGGAAAGAACACAGTCAACAGGATACTCCTGTATCATGGTGGGAAGCTGATCCAGTATTACTACAGGAATACCGGCATCCTGGAGAAGCTGGTAGTAGTGGTCGCAATTGTTAAAAGGCAGCATGACCAGACCTTCGAAATTTTGAGAAATAATGTCGCGGATTACATTTTTTTCCAGTTCCATATCAAATGAATATGAGCGGGTGATAACAGTATATTGATGACTGGTAAAATAGTGGGAAATGGTTCCGATTACAGATCCCCAGAAATAGTTGCCAAGGTCCGAAATAAGGATGCCGATAGTACGGGTTTTTTTTGAGCGGAGAATCTGTGCAGAACGGTTGGGACGATAGCCAAGTTTTTCTATGGCGGCCTCAATAAGAAGACGATTGTTTTCCTGTATTTTTATGTTGTTCAGATATTTTGATATGGTAGCGGTAGAAAGACCGGTTTCTTTTGCAATATCTTTAATTGTAACTTTCATAGGAAGATCCTCCTGAATTCAGTAAAAAAACGAAAAAATAATTTTTTGTATTTCTTATATCATAGCATGTGATTTCAGAAAATACAATTCCAGAGTCAGTATTTATAAATGCGATTCTAATGTTGCATTCATGTAAAAGACGAAACGTTTATAGTAGATAATACCAAAAATATAAAGCAAATTTGTGTAAAAATGCCGAAAGAAATAAAGTATAAAAAGAAATATTGACAAAAATGACGGGGGGGGGTAGAATAAAACTACAATAAAAACGAAACGTTTAATCAAGGCGAAAGGAGACAACAAAATGAAGAAAAAAATGATCGCTGCTATGACAGCCCTTGCTATGGTGGCCTCCACAGGAAGCGTGGTATTCGCTGATGAAGTGAATTATGATGTGGAGAACCATGAGTTTAAGGATGTTACCATCACACTCCACACCAGATGGGATGAAGCTGATGTTTCAGGACCTCTCTATCAGGATATCGTAAATGGATTTATGGAGAAATATCCGGGGATAACTGTTGAGTGTATCAACATTCCGACTGAGTCCGAGTGGCTGAATTCAGAATCTGTTCTTATGTCAGATGAGAGTTCCATGCCGAACATTATCCAGGAGTATGGCGGATCTCGTACAGCAGGCTATATTGAGCAGAATCTGATCGTGGATATGACTCCATATTATGAGCAGTATCCGGAATGGAAAGAAAGATTTAATGCAATGGGCGAGAACCTGACTGACTTTACAACTTATGGATATGAAGGGTCCTATGGTGTTCCGTTTACTGCATACCAGGTAATGCTTTTCTATAATGAAGAGATCCTGGCAGCCAATGATATTGATCCTGCTTCTATTAAGAGCTGGGATGACCTGATGGCAGCCTGCGAGAAACTGAAAGCAAACGGAGTACAGCCTTTTGAAATGGGTGAGAAAGATGATTATCGTTTCGGACACCTTCATTCAGCGCTGAACTATAAGACATTCGGTGTTGATATGGCTGAAAAGCTTGGTACAAGAGAAGTTGCTTATGATGGAGAAGAGCAGAAACAGATCTATCAGATGATCAAAGACGCTGCAGATAAGGGATATCTTGGAACAAACCTTCTTGGTATCGATGATGGCCAGGAAAGATCTATCTTTAATACTGGCGGTTCTGCATTCCTGTTTATGGGAACCTGGTACTGCGCAGAGGATAAAACAGGCAATGAGTTCTATGATAACGAAAAAATTCATGCAATGCGTATGCCATATGTAAACGAGGAGTATGCACTTCAGGATATGGGCGGCGGAAACGAGGCTTACTATGTAGTTGATACAGGTAATCCTGATGAAGTTGCAGCTTCTGTACTTTTCCTGAAATATATGACAAGTGAAGATGTTGTAAATACTTTTGCAGAAGGTTATCCGTCTCCTCTTTGTGTGAATATCACAACAGAGGCAGGAAACTACCTGAGCAAAGAAGCAAGTGCTATCATCGCAGAAACAGAAGACGTACGTGGCGATATCGAGAACTATGATATTGCAACTCATATGATCAATACTGTTCGTCAGGCACTTCAGGGAATTGCAATGGGTAATTCTGTTGATGAAGTAGGAAAGACCATCGTTGATCTGATCGCAGAGTATGAATAATTAAGATACGAAGCAGGTAATGCATTGAATACATAATGCAGGGCGGGCCTCACCAACGGGAGTGTTCGGTGACGCCCGCCCTTTAAAGTTGGAGGTATGATTATGTTCTTTAAGTCAAAAACCTACAGAAAATCCTACCTGAAGTCCATGCTTTTTGTTCTTCCGGGAATCATCCTGACAGTTGCGTTTGTTATTTATCCGGTAATAAACACCGCATGGCTGTCTCTGAATAAGTGGAATGGTATCGGTGGCGCGCCTGTTACCTGGGTAGGACTTGAAAACTATATTAAAGTTCTTACAAGTGAAAAGTTCTGGAAGAGTATGCTCAATGCTCTTTACTTTATGATCGGCGGTTTTTGTATTCTGATGCCGATTGCTTTTGGAATGGCGCTTCTTGTTACGTCAAAGCTGAAGGGAATCAAATTTTTTAAGACCGCATATCTTATGCCGGTCATGCTGGGTACTACAGCTGTTGGTCTTATGTGGACTTTTATGCTTAATGCAAATTTTGGTGTTCTGGCACAGTTTTTAAGAGCAATCGGGCTTGAGGAGTATATTATAAACTGGCTGGCCACGCCTACGGTAAATATATGGTGCGTTGTCCTGGTAAATGAATGGATGTATGCAGGATATAACATGCTGATCTTTGCGGCGGGCATTGTAGCGATTCCGGATGAAATCCATGATGCGGCTCTTCTGGACGGATGCACCGGACTGAGAAAGATCATCCATATTACTGTTCCTCTCTGTAAAAACATGTTCATGGTATTCTCGGTCATCTGTATTACCGGATGCCTCAAGGCATTTGATATCGTATGGGCAATGACCGGCGGCGGACCGATGGATTCCAGTGCGACTCCTGCTGTTCTTCTTTATACGCAGGGATTCCAGTACAAACTTATGGGACGAAGCGGAGCAATCAGTATTATCCTTCTGGTACTGGGACTTGTACTGTCTGTACTGTTGAATAATGTTATTTTTAAAGAAAAAGATTGATAACTGACAGGATGGCGGATCCTTGAAGAAAGGAGAACAGAATGAAAAATTACAGAGCGTTGAGAAAACTGAAAACATTTGGGCAGTATTTTATTGCTATTTTTATGGCGGTGGTTACTTTTTTTCCACTGATCGTTACCCTGATCTCATCACTGAAAACAAATGATGAGATCTTGCTTGGAATGTTCTCTATACCAAAGGTGTGGAACTTCCAGAACTATCCGGATGCGATCCGTATTGCAAATGCATTGAAATCTATTGGAAATTCACTTTTTGTAGCAATTGCCACACTGGTAGTGACGGTTGTCATTGCCATGCCGGCAGCTTATGTGATCGCAAGAAAAAGCTTTGGATACCTGAAAGCTGCATATTTCCTGTTTATGGCAGGTGTTATGGTTCCGGTACATTGTACACTGGTATCTGTATCTAAAATTTCCAGTGCGTTAGGAACTAAAAACAGCTATGCATTCCTGATTCTTATTTATACGGCATTTAACCTGTCCCAGGCAATCTTCCTGTTTACTGGATATATACAGGGACTGGACAGAGGCCTTGATGAAGCGGCAAAGATCGATGGATGCGGTGACCTGAAGCTTCTTACAACAATCCTTACACCAATCTGTAAGCCGATTATTGCAACAGAGGCAATCCTGGTATTTATTTATGGATACAGCGAACTGATCTTTTCCCTGATTCTTATCACAGACAGCAATAAATATACGATTTCCAGGGCAATGCTGAACTTTACAGCAAACTTTACTACGGATTATGGTCCGCAGTTTGCATTTGTTATCATGTCCATGATCCCAATGCTTATCATTTATCTGGTACTGCATGAGAAGGTAGAGGCAGGTATGCTTGCAGGTGCAGTTAAGGGCTGATTGCAGAATAAAGAGAGAAATAATGAACAGACAGGGAGGTTTTTACATTATGAAAGATACAAAACAGCAGTGGTTCAAAGATGCAAAATACGGTTTATTTATCCACTGGGGACTTTACAGCATTCTTGCTGGTGAATACAAGGGGCGGAAAACTGACAGGATTGCAGAGTGGATCGAAAATGACTTTGATATTCCGGTAGATGAATATGAAAAGCTGGCAGAGCAGTTTAATCCCACAGGGTTTGATGCAGATGCATTTGTGAAACGGGCAAAAGAGCAGTGGGGAATGAAATATATTGTTCTTACTGCAAAACATCATGAAGGATTTGCAATGTATGATTCCAAGGTAAGTGATTTTAACGTGGTAAAGGCGACTCCTTATGGAAAAGACATTCTGAAAGATCTTCAGCTTGCCTGTGAGAAATATGATGTAAAAATGGGATTTTATTATTCACAGGCACAGGATTGGGATGATCCCAACGGATATATGCACAGAAAAGATAATTCTCAGAGGGATTTCCAGAAATACTTTGATGAAAAATGTAAACCACAGGTAAAGGAACTTCTGGAAAATTATGGAGATATCTGCCTGATCTGGTTTGATACGCCAATGGGAATCACAGTTGCTCAGACACAGGAACTGATCGATCTTGTAAAATCCATTCAGCCAGATTGTCTTTTAAGCGGACGTACCGGAAATCATATGGGAGACTATATGACAACAGGTGATAACTATATTCCAAGACTTCCGTATGAAGGAGACTGGGAGGTTCCGGCAACAGTCAACGACACCTGGGGATTCAACAAATTTGATACAAACTGGAAGAGTGCAGATCATATTTTAAGCCTTCTTCTGAAAATCGTAAGCCGTGGAGGCAATTACCTTCTCAATGTAGGACCTACGGCAGACGGAATCGTTCCGGAAAAATGTGTGGAAGTTCTTAATGAAGTAGGAAAATATGTGACTGAAAATGGTGAGGCAATCTACGGAACAAGACCGCTGGGTGTTTATGCTTATGAGATTCCGGGAATTGAATTTACCGGAAGAGAACACAAACTTTATGTACACGTGCTTTCACCAAGAATCCGCATTGAACTTATGAATGTAGGAAACAGACTGACAGGCGCATACCTGGTAAGCAGCGGGCAGAAATTGGAGTACAGCTTTATGAAGAGCTGTGAAGGTGACAGCATGATCGAAGTGGAGATTCCAGAAGAACTGCACAATCAGAAAAACTATTGTGTATGTCTGGAACTTGAAGAAGAAGAGCCGATTTTCGAATCGATCAAGGGGTGATCAGTATGAGTACGGAGGAATATCTTCGTAAGATTGATGAAGTGATCGCACAGGGGCCATATACAGATACCTGGGATTCCCTGTGCGGGCATCCCACACCAGTATGGTATGAAAAAGGAAAGTTCGGGATTTTTATCCACTGGGGTGTGTACAGTGTTCCGGCTTTTGGAGATGAGTGGTATCCGCGAAATATGTATCGGAAAGGATCCAGAGAGAATCTCCATCATGTAGAGACATATGGTACTCTGGATAAATTTGGATACAAGGATTTTATCCCTACGTTCCGCGGAGAAAAATTTGATCCGGTACAGTGGGCAGAGCTGTTTCAGGAAGCAGGAGCAAAATTTGTAGTACCGGTGGCGGAGCATCATGATGGATTTAAGATGTATGCCAGTGAACTTAGTCCGTGGAATGCTGCTGAAATGGGACCGGAAAGAGATGTTCTGGGACAGTTGAAAGAGGAAATCGAAAATCGTGGAATGATTTTGGGAGCATCCTCTCATCGTGCAGAAAATTACTGGTTCTTTAATGGCGCAAGGGAAATTCCGGAAGCAGATGTAAATGATCCTCAGTATGCCGAACTCTACGGGGCAGCGGCAGGACCGACCAGGGATCACAGTAATATATATGATAATACGCCTACACAGGAACATATGGAAAAATGGCTTGTACATACCTGCGAACTGATAGATAAATATCATCCGAAACTTATCTTTTTCGACTGGTGGATCCAGCAGTACGCATGGAAACCATATCTCCGTAAATTTGCGGCTTATTATTATAACCGTGCTGTGCAGTGGGGAGAAGAAGTTGCCATTGATTCCAAATTTGATGCGTATGTACATGGAAGTGCAGTGAAAGATCTGGAAAGAGGACAGCTGGATCACATTACACCGGATCTCTGGCAGAATGATACTTCTGTTGCCAGAAATTCCTGGGGATATACCATTGGAAATGATTACAAAAAACCGTCAGATATTGTTTTGGATCTGGTAGATGTAGTCAGTAAGAATGGAGCCCTTCTTTTAAATGTGGGCCCGAAATCCGATGGAACAATCCCTGAGGAGGATGCAAATATCCTTCGCGAGATCGGAAAATGGATGAAGGTCAATGGTGAAGCAATTTACGGAACAAAATACTGGAAAGTATTTGGAGAAGGTCCTACAGTGGTTCCTGAAGGACATTTTACAGATACTTATGAAAAGAATTTTACTTCAGAAGACATCCGTTTTACCAGTAAGGGAAATCATATTTATGCCATTGTGCTTCACTGGCCGGAGGATGGAGAAATCCATATCAGATCACTTGGAAATGATATGAAGCTTCTGAAATCTTCTGTCTGTGATGTGGAACTTTTGGGAACAGATCTTCATCCGAGATTTTTCCGTAATGAAACGCTCGATATTTCCTGCGGAAGGATCATTGAACCGGGGGACATGCCGGTAGTTCTGAAGATTACGATTGAATAAGAGCATGTATAGGCTTCCCGCACAGGCGGGCGGAAAGGAGGACAACATGAGTACAAAAAGATATACAGGAAAATGGGAATCTGTGAATACTCATCAGGTGCCGAAGTGGTATGATGACTGCAAATTTGGTATTTTTATCCATTGGGGGATTTATTCAGTTCCGGCTTACGCACCTCATACATGGGAGCTGGGAGAGGTGGATTCCAAGGAATGGTTTGCAGATAATCCTTATGCAGAGTGGTATTACAACTCATTAAATATAGGAAAAGGCCCTACCTATGAACATCATATGGAAAAATACGGTAAAGATTTTAAATATGAAGATTTTATCCCAATGTGGAAGGCGGAAAACTGGGATCCGGCAAAATGGGCGGAATTGTTTAAAAAAGCCGGAGCACAGTATGTGGTACTGACAACGAAACATCATGATGGTTTCTGCTTATATCCAAGTAAGTATACAGATTTCAACTGTGTAAAAATGGGACCAAAGAGAGACATCACAGGAGAGCTGACGGATGCAGTACGGGCGGAAGGAATCCGTATGGGTCTTTACTATTCCGGACTGATCGACTGGCAGTATGCAAATGATCCGATTTTTGAAGACGATGATCTCTTTGGAACAGCAAGCCCTACTTTTGAATATGCAGATTATTCTTATAAGCAGATGATGGAGCTTGTGGATACCTACGAACCAAGTCTGGTATGGAATGATATCGGATGGCCGAAACAGAGTGAAGAAATGATGCCGTTTTTCCTTGCACATTATTACAACAAGGTTGAAGAAGGCGTGGTAAATGACAGATTTAATGACCGTTACCATGATTTCCTGACAAAAGAGTATAAGCAGGGAAAGGTTGACCGCAGCGAAAAATGGGAAATGTGCCGTGGTATGGGACTGTCATTTGGATATAATGAGAATGAAGGTGACGATCAGATTATTTCTGAACAGGGATTGATCTCTCTTCTGGTTGGAACAGTTGCGAACAATGGAAACCTTCTTATCAATATCGGGCCTAAGGCAGACGGAACGATTCCGGCAGAGCAGGAGAGACGGCTCCTTGTTCTTGGCAAATGGCTTGAGACCAATGGAGAGGGAATTTATGAAACCAGATGCAGCAGGAGAGAATCTATTGTATTAGATAATGACACAGCAGTACATTTTACTGCAAAAGGATCCGATCTTTATGTGTTTGTGGATGGACTGAAAAAAGGTATGGATACAGTTGATATTCCAAATGTGTTTGGTGAACTCATTCCTCTTGATCAGAGAGTTCAGGCAGAATATCAGACAACTGCTACAGGTACAAGGATCAACCTGAAAAATTACAGTGAAGATATGTACACACTTTGTTTTAAAGCAGCAGGTCAGGAATAAAAATGTAAATTGCAGTATGTAAAAGCTGTATAGTGTAAACAGCATAAAAGGTTAGCAAGAAGGAGGCTATATAATGATAAAAGTTGGAGTTATCGGCGCCGGAAGAATCGGCCAGGTGCATATTACAAGTATTGCTACAAGAGTACCCGATGCAGTGATCAAGACGGTTGCAGATCCGTTCCTTACAGAGGAAACTGCTCAGTGGGCAAAGCAGATGGGTGTGGAAAAAACAACAAAGGATTATCACGAGATCCTGGAGGATCCGGAGATTTCCGCGGTTCTGATCTGTTCTTCTACAGATACACATTCACCGATCTCTCTGGATGCGATCCGTGCCGGAAAACATGTATTCTGTGAGAAGCCTATCGATCATGATGTGGACAAGATCATGGAAGTGGTACATGCCCTGGAAGGAACAGACTTGAAATACCAGGTTGGATTTAACAGAAGATTTGATCATAATTTTGAGTCTCTTCAGAAAACAGTAGCAGAAGGTAAAATTGGAAAAACAGAGATCATTAAGATCACATCCAGAGATCCGGAACCGCCTTCACTGGATTATGTAAAGGTTTCAGGCGGTATGTTCCTTGATATGACCATTCATGATTTTGATATGGTACGTTTCCTTGCCGGCTGTGATGCAGAAGAAGTTTATGTACAGAGTGCGAACCTGGTAGATCCGGCTATTGGTGAAGCAGGAGATGTGGATACGGCAGTGATCACACTGAAGATGGAGGATGGCTCCATTGCGGTGATCGATAATTCAAGAAGAGCCGCATATGGATATGATCAGAGAGCGGAAGTGTTTGGTTCTCTGGGTATGGCTGCGATTTCCAATGACAGTCAGTCATCTGTACAGATCAGCAATGGAGAAGGCGTTACCGGAGAAAAGCCTCTGTTTTTCTTCCTGGAAAGATATATGGATGCTTACGGCAAAGAAGTATGCGCGTTTATTGATGCTATTGTAAATGATAAGGAAACACCGTTGAATGTATATGATGGACTGAAACCGGTACTTATGGGTCTTGCTGCAAAGAAATCCAGCGAAGAGCACAGACCGGTTAAGATTTCTGAGATCATGTAAAGATCAGATGGGAGAGATGTTGGTGTTTGATAAAGATAAAGTAAAGCTTGGGATTGCTCCAATCGCCTGGACCAATGACGATCTTCCAGATCTGGGTGGAGAAAATACGTTTGAACAGTGTGTCAGTGAAATGGCCCTGGCAGGGTTTACAGGTTCTGAGGTAGGAAATAAGTATCCGAAAGATCCGGAAATCCTGAAAAAAGCTCTTCAGCTTCGTGGAGTTGAAATCTGCAACCAGTGGTTTTCTTCTTTTCTTATTTCGAAACCTTTTGAAGAGGTAGAGAAAGAATTTCGGGCACAGCTTGGTTTTCTTAAAGCTATGGGAGCAAAGATCATAGGTGCTTCCGAACAGAGCTACAGCGTTCAGGGACAGCAGGAAACACCTGTATTCGGACAGAAATATGTGATGAACGATAAAGAATGGGAACTTCTGTGCAGTGGTCTGGATCGTCTTGGAAAGATCGCGAAAGAAGAGTATGGTATTTCTCTTACCTTCCATCATCATATGGGCACAGTAGTACAGGATCCTGACGAAGTAAAACGTATGATGGACAATACAGATCCGGAGTATGTAAGCCTTCTTTTTGATACAGGACATTTCGCTTACTGTGGAGCTGATCCGCTGGAGATGGTAAAAACCTATGCAGACAGAATACGTCATGTACATTTAAAGGATATCCGTCCGGAAATCGTGCAGAAGGTAAAAGATGATGGATTAAGCTTCCTTGAAGGTGTGCGGATGGGAGCCTTTACAATCCCGGGAGACGGATGTATTGATTTTGATCCTGTTTTTGAAGTTCTGGAAAAAGCTGGATATGAAGGATATATGGTCGTTGAAGCAGAACAGGATCCTGCAAAAGCGAATCCTTTTGAATATGCATTGAAGGCAAGGGCATTTATCAGAGAAAAGACCGGGCTGTAATATCCGGAAAAGATAAGATGTGACATAAAAACTGCTGCCGGTTACTGTTTCCTGTAACCGGCAGCAGTTTTTTGACCTTTCAATGTAGGCAGCGGTGAGGAATAAATATTTTTCGCAATAAAATAAGCAGATTTTATGCAGAATAATCTCCTGTGCGGTAAAATATAAGAAACAAATTTTTCGCGCAGGAGATTTTGAGATGAAGAAACGGCAAAAAAGAGAACGTAAGAAACAGGATCGTGGAATTGTTGATTTTATGATGGTCACAAATCATTTTTTTCATTCACTAAGAGAATGGATTTTAGAAATGGAAGATCCGAGAAATCAGAGTT
>ENA-ORMO01000338-ORMO01000338.1-human-gut-metagenome-genome-assembly--contig:-NODE-338-length-68622-cov-3.766024_pt1 | contig 68622 bp, 61 predicted proteins | sample MGYA00242106_ERZ509001 | MGnify/ENA primary metagenome ERZ509001 (study PRJEB26280, sample SAMEA2338736) | human gut metagenome | biome: human gut; feature: human-associated habitat; material: faeces...
TATTCGAGAGAGCGCCGGATGGACGGATATTTTTATCTATCCTGGCTTTCAATTTCAAGTGCTTGACGGCTTGATTACCAATTTTCACCTGCCAGAAAGCACTCTGATCATGTTGGTCTCAGCCCTGGCAGGCTATGACCTTACGATGCAGGCCTATCATACGGCAGTAAAGGAAAAGTACCGCTTTTTCAGCTTTGGTGATGCGATGTTTATAACAGGCAGGATGCCAGAGCGTAAGGAAGGGGACAAAAAAGCCCAGTTCTAAAAGTACTTTTTGGGGGATACGTCCAAATAGAAATAAAAGAGCCTGTGGATTCCATTTGACAATGAAATCCACGGGCTTTTTGTCTTTCTCCGCGAAACACAGGGATTATATCCATTAAGCTGTGCCATTACGGTTCCAACCGCGGCTGTTTTCTCGGACGGTGACGAAATCTTTGTAGATACCACCCGCCTGTATGAGCTCTTCATGGGTCCCGGACTGGGCGATTTTACCGTTGGCTATGACAAGAATTTGATCGGCCCCCCGGATCGTGTTCAGACGGTGGGCGATAACCAAGAGCGTCTTGCCCCGACAGAGTTCATTGATAGCCTCCTGGATGTAACTCTCATTGTCGGCGTCCACACTGGCAGTTGCTTCATCCAGAATTACAATAGGGGCATCCTTTAAAATGCAGCGCGCAATCGAGATCCGCTGTTTCTCTCCTCCGGAAAGGGTCTCGCCGCCCTCACCGACCATCGTTTCAAATCCATCGGGTAAGGCCATAATGAAATCGTAACAGCGCGCTTTTTTGGCTGCTTCCATGACTTCTTCGCGTGTAGCATCCGGACGGCCCATACTAATGTTGTTATAAATGGTATCTTGAAATAGATATACCCGCTGAAACACCATACTGATATGATTCATCAGATCGTTCAACTTGACATTTCGGACGTCCTTACCGCGAATCATTACTTGACCGGATTGAACATCCCAAAAACGGGTTAAAAGGTTGGCAATCGTCGATTTTCCTCCACCCGAAGGACCTACCAAGGCGATCATTTGGTTCCGCTTTAGATCGAAGGAAATATTGTGCAGTACCTCTTTGTCCCCATATGCGAAGCGGACATCTTTGAACTGAACCTCCGGCGTTTTACTTTTCTCGGGAATCCGATCCGCGCCGTCATCAGGGAGTTCTTTTTCGTGGAATACCTCTTCAATACGATCCATGCAACTGTTCATTACCGTCAAGCGTGTGGCTTGCCCATATAATGCTTTCAAAGGACCGAAAAGGTCGAAAACAAAAAGCATGATGCCAACCAGGAACGTCACATCCAATAGAGCTTGGCTGTTGAGAAACATAGCAACAGCGATAATCGTTGCTGCTCCAAGCCCATAGACCATATTTAACCAGCGTTGCCAGGGTGCATGATTTTCCTCAAAACGGAGATTGGTTTCACAGCTTTGCCGGAAATTCTCGGAGAGTTCCTTGGATTTTTCTCCCAATAGATTATAGGTCTTGATGATGCTGATGCCTTCGGTGAAATCGAGAACTGCTTCGGTTAGATTCTCGCTTTGTTCTTGGCGGGTGTAGGAATCTATAACAGCCTCCTTTTTCATGCCCTTGGCGACCAGCAGAATGACCAATAAAATAGCAAGGCCAGCAAGGCCAATCCAAATGTTGAAAAAGAACAAAAAGACCAACATAATTGCTTCTGCAAAGATATAGCTCATCATGTCGGCAAGGACGGTCATACAGTTTTCTTCGATAAATACCATATCGGTGGACAGAACAGAGCTGATTTTTCCAATGTTTCCTTCGGTGAAATACCCCATGGGCATCCGCCGCAGATGGGCGCCAAGCTCCATACGCATATCCGAAAAGACCATAAATCCAGCTGCGGATTGTAACCGATCTGCAATGTGATGGAAGACAACCTGCAACAGGACACAGGCGACCATTGCGATTCCATACCATAGGCACAGTTCCTCTGTAATAGTATTTTCATAAAAGGCAGCAAGCGCCAGGAAAGCCAACATGATGGGAGCCTTGGCAAGGAGGGACTTTAAAAAGGAAAAAATAAACGCAATCTTGATTCGATTTTTATAAGGGCCAGAAACCGCAAGAATTCGTTTCATCAGAGTAATCATTTGTTCTCCACTCCTTTCGCGGTGCTGACTTTCCACTGCGCACTGCCTTCTGCCGCTTTCCAAAGTTTCTGATATTCTGGACAACTTTCCAGGAGTTTCTGATGCGTACCTACTGCCGAAAGTTTGCCGTTTTCCAACACACAGATTTGGTCGGCTCCAACAATGGAATAGAGACGGTGCGCAATGACGATGACGGTTTTTCCCTTGATAACCTCCGCAATTGCTTCGTTCATTTTCTCTTCATTTTCCGGGTCCATAAAGGCAGTCGCTTCATCCAGAACAACAATGGGGGCGTTCTTTAAGATTGCACGGGCCAGCGAAATACGTTGCCGTTCACCGCCGGAGAGCTGTTTGCCGCCGTCGCCAGCCATGGTGTGGATGCCATTCTCCAATCTGGAAAGGAATTCTCCGCACTGGGCCTTTTCAGCCGCAGCCATGACTTCTTCATCGGTGGCGTCCAACTTTCCCAATCGAATATTCTCCATCAGGCTCATATTGAATAGAAACTGCTCCTGAGCTACATAAGAAATCTGGTTATTCAGTGCCTCGATACTCATTTCTCGAATATCTTGCCCTCCAATCCGGATGGAGCCACCGGTGACATCGTAATAATGGACCAACAGTTTCGCCAACGTTGATTTTCCGCTTCCAGATTCACCGACAAAAGCAGTGAGACTCCCTTCTGGAACGTTGAGTGTTATTCCGTGTAGAACTTCGTCCTTCTTGTATGCGAAATGGACATTCTCAAAGGAGATGTTATGGTTTTTCCCTCGGAAAGAATTGTTTGTCTGCTGAAGAGCGGGAGCACTCATCATTTGCTCCAAAGTCGTTATTTTGAAATTGATCTGAGGAAGAGTGGACATAAAACCCAATGCCCGCAACAACGGTGCACCAACGCCAAAGGACATACACAGGACCAGAGCGAGATCCGGCAAAGTAGAGTTCCCTTGTAGTACCAGATAGGCGCCGATTGGGAGGGTAAACAGTGCAACGCAGGGGAGAATGCTATTATACAGGGCCATCCATGGCCAACATACTTTATACCAGGCCAGGGTAAAGTCCCGATACCCGCGGACATCCTTCTCAAAACGGTGGTAGGATTCTCCATCCCGGTTAAAGACTTTCACAACCTCCATTCCATTTATGTATTCAACGATAGTGTTATTCATCTTTTGAGCAGCCGCATAATACTGTCCCATTTTGCTAGTACCTGCGCGGTACATGGCCATCATTGCCGCCAATCCCAGTGGCAGAGAACACAGGGAGAGGAGGGCAAGTTTCCAATCAACAAAAAACATGGCAATAAAAACAAGGGCAGGAACAGCCAGATTCGCAATCCCTTCCGGCAATGCATGGGCTAAAAGAAGCTCGATGGACTCGATGTCATCTATGAACATCTTTTTGATCGAACCGACGCCTTTTTCTTGGATGACACCGAGTGGTTGCTTCTCCAGTTTCCCCTGTAGAGAGATGCGCAAATTCTTCAGGGTATGATAAGCGGACCGGTGGGAGAGGGAGAGCCCCCTTACGTAAAATACCGCATATAAAATACCGCAGACGGCAATCGCAAGGATGCGCCAGATCACATATCCAGCGTCGACTGACTCCCGCATGAGCAGGGGGCGTATAAGCTGGTAGATGAACAGAAAAGGAATGACGTTCATCACCATGCCAATCAGCATCGCAACCATGGCAGAATAGGTGGTTTTTCGGTATTCGCCGGCATATTCCAATACTTTTTTAAACAACGTTCCTTCCTCCTTTGCTAATTAGCCTTAGCTAACTTTGCGACAAAAAAGAACCTCTCTTAGGAGAGGTTATGAGCCGGGCTCACAGAAAGCAAATGCTTTTTGCCAGTTAAAGAGATTACACACAATCCGGCAATGGGCTTCAATTTGTTCCCAGGAAAAGTCGTGGATGAAAGGCTCATAAATCGTGGCCCAAAATGCCGAGAGAAGGATATGAAGTTCCTGTTGTGAGATATCTGAACGGCAGAGATTTCGTTTTTGGGCTTCCTTCAAAAAAACGCTGGTTGCCTCGGTTAACATCTCGACCCAATCATGCTGAAAATTGGCATAGGCAGTCCCTTCAGCACATTTGAGCAAAAGGGTAAAACCATCATGCCGTTCATATAAAAATCGGAACCACCACATCATATCTTCTTCGTCCATGTACCATTCTCGGATTAATTCATCATCGGATAAAGCGCTTGCATCTCTGCCACCTCTTTGTTTGGCGACAGCATTTAAATCAGCGACCGTATTGGCAACCACAGCACAAAATAGGTCCTCTTTTCCCTTGTATCGCTTATAAAGGGCGCCTGTGGTAATTCCTGCACCATCGCAGATTGCTTTGAGCGAAGTGCGTTCAAAACCATTTGCCAAAAATTCTTTTTTGGCACTTTCTAAGATCCGCGGATCGATGGAATGATCTGGAGTTGCCAGAGAAACCACTCCTTTCCTATGTTGATAATTTACTTATCGATAATCTAATTATCAATATATCATGCAATCGTTGTTCTGTCAAATTTCTTTACAAGGGGTAACTTTAAAAGCTTTTTTTGAATATGTTTTTCATTTAAAGGATAACAAAAATATCCAAAGATTTGTTGGGAAGACCATTGACAAGGAAACGGGGTATACTATAATTGATATATCAACTGTTGATATATCAATTAGTGGATTGCCAAGAGGTGAAAACAATGGAAAACACATTTTATATGCGGTTATACCGTACATTTCATGCCCAGAGGGGATACCTTCGCTCGCATTTGGGCCTGTCCGGATTGGGAAATGGACAACCGAAGCTGTTGGTCTATTTAGCGGGGCAAGGACCTTGCAGCCAGAGACAGTTGGCAGAATATTTCGAAATTGATCCGGCTGCCGTGTCCCGCATGCTGTGTACGATGGAAAAAAGCGGATTTATAACAAGAGGAATCAATCAGGAGAGCCGGCGAAGCGATCGAATTGAACTTACAGATCAAGGGCGCCGTTATGCAAAAATATGGAGAAAAAACTATCAGGATATGGAGGAGCGGATGCTTAAGGGATTTAGCGATCAGGAGCGGGAGCAATTTGCCGAATATCTGTTGCGTTCCTATCAAAACTTTCAAAACCAAAAGGAGGAACAGGCATGCGAGACATCAAACGACTGTTAAAATACATGGGCCCCTATCGGAAGGATATGGTGATTGGAGCCCTATTGGTTTTGGTGGAGACTGGTTTTGAGCTCGTTATCCCCGTATTGATTGCCGACCTAATTGATGTTGGTGTGGTGAATCGCGATGTCGATTACATTATTTCTAAGGGACTCCAGATGGGGATTTGTGCCATATTAGCGCTGATTACCGGTCTATTATATGCGCACTTTGCTGCACGAACGGCTTATGGCTGGGGTGCCCAAATCCGAGAGGCGCAATATGAGAGGGTTCAAAATTATTCTTTTTCCAATTTGGATCACTTTGATACCTCCTCTTTGATTACGCGCATGACGACGGATGTAACGGTGCTTCAGAATGCAATTAACGGCGGCTTCCGGCCATTGGTTCGCGGCCCGGTGATGCTGATTATGGGCGTGGCGTTGTCCTTTTGGATGAACCCGCAGCTGGCCTTTGTCTTTGTAATCTGTGCTCCTTTGTTGGGGATCGTCCTGTTCTTTATTCTCCGCAAGGTAGGACCGATGTACAGCCATTTGCAAAAGGTGGTAGACCGGTTAAACAACGTCGTTCAGGAGGGGTTAACTGCGATTCGTGCAGTCAAAGCCTTTGTGAGAGGAGAGTATGAAGAAGAGAAATTTCAAAGTGTCAATACAGATTTGATGGAATCCAGCCGGACAACGTTTCATTATGCGGTTTTGAACCTTCCTGCTTTTCAATTTGTTATGTATACCGCGATTGTACTCATCATGTGGTTTGGCGGAAATATGATTTTGGCTTCTACGTTGCAGGTGGGAGATCTTACCGGTTTTTTGAGCTATGTCATGCAAGTGATGAACTCTTTAATGATGATTGCAAATGTGTTTCTACTGCTTACGCGTTCATTGGCTAGCGCGCGCCGTATCAGCGAGGTTTTGGACGAGCAGATTGTGTTGTCCACCCCCAAAAATGCCATGACAGAGGTCCATGACGGGAGTGTTGATTTTGAAAATGTCTCCTTTAAATATCGCGAAGATGCGCAGGAATATGCACTCTCTGGGGTAACTTTGCACTTTAAGCCTGGGCAAACGATTGGAATTTTAGGCGGAACCGGTTCCTCCAAAACGACGCTGGTACAGCTGATTCCACGGTTGTATGATGCTACAGAAGGCGTTGTAAAGGTGGGCGGACGCGACGTACGGGAATATGATCTTCAGGTATTGCGCGATTCGGTTGGAATGATTTTACAAAAAAATGTACTTTTTTCCGGTACTGTGCGAGAAAATTTGCAATGGGGAAATCCGGAGGCCGATGACGACACCCTATGGGCGGCTTGCCGGGCAGCTTGCGCGGATGAATTTTTACAGCGGATACCCAAAGGGCTGGATGCAGATCTGGGCCAGGGAGCCAATAATATCTCCGGTGGACAGAAACAGCGGCTATGTATTGCCCGTACATTGTTGAAACATCCGAAGGTGCTGATTTTTGACGACTCCACCAGTGCGGTGGATACAGCGACGGAGGGAAAGATTCGTACAGCCTTGTCTGCTCTTACCAATGTGACGAAGATCATCATTGCGCAGAGGATTACCTCCGTAATGCATACGGATCAGATTGTCATTTTAGAGGACGGCAAAGTGCACGCTATTGGAACCCACCAGGAGCTATTGGAAACCGATCCAATCTATCAGGAAATTTATCGATCTCAAATGAAAGGGGGAGAGGAATATGGCGGCGCAACAGCTCAGTGCCAAAAAGCCTAAAAATCTCCGCTATACGATCCGCATGTTGTTGTCCTATATGGGGCGGCACAAATTGATTCTCCTGGTGGTGGCGGTTCTGGTAACCATCAGCGCCTTGGCGAATTTGTTGGGAACGTATATGATACGCCCGGTGGTCAATAACCTTGTATCTGGAGAAGTGGATACATTGCTCAGTGGGGTGATATTGACAGCGGCGATTTATGGAATAGGGGCACTCTCCGCCTATGGTTATACACAAGCGATGGTCAAGGCGGCACAGCAGGTATTGTTTGATATTCGCCGGGATCTGTTTGCGCATCTACAAACATTGCCTCTCAAATTCTTTGATACGCAGAGGCACGGCGATATTATGAGCTATTTCACCAACGATGTGGATACGATATCCGACGCGTTAAACAACAGCTTTGCAATGGTTATTCAGAGCTTTATCCAGATGGTGGGGACGCTGGTTATCCTGTTTATCTTGAATTGGCGCCTATCGCTGATCGTTGTGGTATGTTACGCAGCGATGTTCCTTTATATCCGTTTCAGCGGGAAACGCAGTAAAAAATACTATACCCGTCAGCAGGCCAGTCTTGGCGATTTGGATGGCTACATTGAAGAGATGGTCAATGGGCAAAAAGTCGTGAAGGTATTTAATCATGAAGCAGCGAATCTAAAAGAGTTTCAAAAGAAAAACGAGGCCTTGCGTAAAGCGGGTACAGGAGCCCAAAGTTATGCAGCTACAATGATTCCCGCGGTGGTCAGCATTTCCTATATCAACTATGCCATTGTCGCTGTATTGGGGGGAATCATGGCACTACAAGGGACAACGGATGTCGGAAGTTTAGCAAGTTACTTGGTTTTTGTCCGGCAGGCTGCCTTGCCAATCAATCAGTTTACTCAGCAGAGCAATTTCCTTCTGGCAGCTTTGGCAGGCGCGGAACGCGTCTTTAATGTGATGCAACTCAAGCCAGAGATTGACGAAGGGAAGGTGGACTTGGTCAATGTGGAAGAGAAAGCAGGGCAATTCGTTCCCTGCGAAAAAAAGACGGGTCGTTGGGCATGGCGCAAAATGGATGGGACATTGGTTCCTTTGTGTGGCGATGTTCGATTTCAAAATGTCGAATTTGGCTATGAATCCAATCACCCGGTCCTGAAAAACATCACCCTCTATGCAAAACCAGGACAGAAAATTGCCTTTGTAGGCTCTACAGGGGCGGGAAAGACCACCATTACGAATCTGATTAATCGGTTTTATGACGTACAGGGCGGCTGTGTCACATACGATGGGATCGATGTCAAGGACATCAAAAAAGAGGCACTTCGGCATTCCTTGGGGATTGTCTTACAGGATACCCACCTCTTTACCGGGAGCATTGCAGATAATATTCGCTTTGGAAAGTTGGATGCGACCGATGAGGAGATCAGGCGGGCAGCTCGCATTGCCAATGCGGATTCTTTTATTCGACGGTTGCCACAGGGATATGATACCATGGTGACCGCTGACGGTGCCAATCTTTCACAGGGACAGCGGCAACTTTTGGCCATTGCCAGGGCAGCTGTGGCAGACCCACCGGTACTGATTCTGGATGAAGCAACCTCCTCCATCGATACCCGTACGGAATCTCTGATTGAAAAAGGAATGGATCAGCTGATGGAAGGGCGTACAGTATTTGTGATCGCCCATCGTTTGAGTACGGTGCGCAATGCTGACGCGATCATGGTACTGGAACATGGACAAATTGTGGAGCGCGGGGACCACGAAGATCTGCTTTTGCAGAAGGGGCGATATTATCAGCTTTATCATGGCATGTTTGAACTGAGTTGACAAGATGCGGCCGCTGAGACCATTTCTACGTAAAAAAGCAAACAATTGCATTGTAGAAAATCCTGTGGTTGAATTCATAACAAGGAAGCCATTTTTTTTAGAAAAATGTGAACATGAAACAATGTTTGCTGCAATGATACCGACTCCGCAATCAAGAAAAAGAGCGCCCCGAAGCTGACCAATGGCCTGATTCGGGGCGCTTCTTTTATCGAATCCATTTAAGATTTGTTTGAATAGCGGTTTACCTATTTTTGCGCTTTTTTTCGAAATTCTCCAGGCAATAATCCTGTACTCTTTCGAAATAGTTTTGCAAAACGGCTGGCACTGGTATATCCCACTGTTTTTGCTATCTGACCGATGTTCAAATCTGTGTCAGAGAGAAGGTGTCCTGCTTGACTTATGCGGGATTGCTGGAGATACTCTGTGAGGGTACAGCAATTGTATTGCTTAAAATTTGTTTGCAACTTAGTTTTTCCCATGCATGCGATTTTTTCCAATTGCTCTAATGTGACATCTTGGACATAGTGGTCGTTGAGAAAACAGGCAATAGTTTCCAGCAGCTCTATATCCTGCGGTGAAAAATGCTATTTGTTCGCCTGCCTTTCTTTAGACTTTTTACTCCGCTCAACAATCAGGGTGACTTTTCCCACATAGAAGAGTTTGGTGGCCGTTCCTCTTTAGAAAAAGTCCAAATGGTACAAAGTTGTCTATTCGGAGTAGAATTTGTGGAAGGTTTCCTGTATGGTTGATAAGGATGGACCAATGTTGATTGTATTGATATGAGTTTTGACGAATAACCAAGAAAGGAAACCCTGCTATAGATGAACTCTTGAAAAGGAATCATCCCACAACGATTGGAATCGATTCAATGACGGATTGGTAATCCATTGGAGATTCGATGAACCGACCAGCGAATTGAACGGTCACGGATGAAGTAGTAGCCAGAGAGATTCACTGATTGACAAATCTATTTATATAGGGATAGGGTAGGGAAATTTTACAATATGCTTTTGAGCGCTTGCTGAAAATGGAATAATAAAAAACAAAGGGGTGTGAGAGGTTGACAGAGACTATCCTGTGGAACAGCTCGTTGATACCAGTGGCACAGAGTGACCGCTGTGCTGTTTTCCAGATGAAAAACGATACAGGTGAAGGCACTATGACCATGTATGACGTATTTCCCGGCGTCATGTTGGCTTACAACGACTATCATATGGAACATTGCGAATCTGTATTTCAGACGCCGCAGGAATTATTTTGTATAGACCATTGCCGGGAAGGACGCTTGGAATATGCAGCCAATGAAAGCGCTTACTCATATGTAGAAGCTGGAGATCTGAAGATGGATTGCCGGTTGGAACATACGGGCCATTTCACTTTTCCACTGTCTCACTATCATGGAATTACGGTAAGTTTTACACTTCCGGAAGCAGCGCGCCGCCTAAAAGAACAGATACAAGATTTTCCGGTAGACCTCTATGCTCTGCGGGAAAAATTTTGCAACGGTGGGCATCCAATGGTCATTCATGGAGCCCCATCCATTGAACATGTTTTTGGCGAGCTGTATGCTGTCCCGGAAAAGATCAAATTGCAGTACTTTAAAATCAAGGTTTTAGAATTACTTCTTTATCTGGAGGCAATTGAATTGCCTCAGCAGAGGGAGGAACGCCCCTATTTTTACAAGTCACAGGTAGAAAAGATTAAAGCGATTCAAAGGCAAATGACAGAACATTTGGAGCACCATTATACCTTGGAGGAACTTTCAGAACAGTTTGATATTCCGCTGACGCCGATGAAAAGCTGTTTCAAAAATGTTTATGGAAGTCCAGTCAATACGTATATGCGTGCTTATCGAATGAATCGAGCTGCAAGTCTGCTTCGAAGGGAACGGGAACGCAGTGTTGCAGAAATCGCCGGTTTGGTAGGGTATGACAGTCCTAGCAAGTTTGCAGCCGCCTTCAAGGCTGTCATCGGACAAGCCCCCCTGGAATACCGGAAAAATGGATAGTTTTATGTAATAAAAAGATGGATAAAAGGCCCCTCTTCATGACAGAAATCGCATGAAGGGGGCCTTGTTTTGTATGCAGACCACTCACAGAAGGTTTTCATTCCCGACGAAATGGAGCAGAGTAGTCCAACAGGAGCGGAAAAGACGATTGTAATCTTCTATGATAAAAATAATCCGCAAAAGTGGATGAATATGTTGTATGAAGGGAGTCTTTGACATGAAACAAGAAAGCTGGTTAAAAACCTTGCTTTCATTTGCATCCCCTTGTAAGGGAAAGATGGTTTTATCCGTTCTATGTGCAGTCATCAGCGTAATAGGCGGGTTTGTACCCTATTTAGGCATTTATGAGGTTTTGCGCATGTTTATCGATGAAACTGCGGGTTGGTACAGCCTCCTGTTTTGGTGCGGGATTAGTCTGGGCGGTTACCTTGTAAAGATTGCTTTTTATGGGATTTCAACGGTTCTGTCCCACGTTTCCGCCTATACAATTTTGGAGGGATTGCGCTTAAAAGTTGCGGATCGTTTAATGCGCGCTCCTTTGGGAGAGGTACTGAACAAGTCGATTGGTAGTGTCAAAAGTACAATTGTTGATCGTGTGGAGGACGTGGAGCCGCCTTTGGCCCACATGATTCCAGAGTTAAGTTCCAATCTATTGCTACCATTGGGGGTGGTCGTTGCTTTATTTGTAATGGACTGGAGAATGGGCTTGGCCTCTCTGGTAACAATTCCAGCGGCGCTTATTCCTATGATCTCCGGTTTAAAAACGTATAATTCACAATATGCCGCTTATATGAAGGCAAACAACCGGGTGAACAGCGTTATCGTAGAATATGTTGAAGGAATTGAGGTCGTCAAGGCATTCAATCAGGCTTCCAGCTCCTATGAAAAGTTTACAGGGGCCGTTCGTTCCTTTAAGGAGTTTACGATGGCTTGGTTTGAGAGTACTTGGAAATCCATGAATTTGTGCTTTGCCATTCTGCCAACCACATTGCTGGGTACACTTCCTGTCGGGGTTGCCCTATATCTGGACGGAAGTATGGGACCAGCAGAACTGGCATTGTGTTTTATGTTAGCTTTAGGAATTGTTACACCGCTTCTTAAAGCGACACAGTTTTTAAATGAAGCCAAAAGCATGGAATATGCAGTGAGGGATGCCAACCATATTTTACAATTGCCGGAACTCAAAGAGGCACCGAAGCCAGCTCAATTAGAGAACAATGATATTGTCCTTCAAGACGTATCCTTTTCTTACACAGGTAATTCTGAAGATGAAGTTCTACACCATATCCATTTGGCAATGCCTGAAGGAAGCTTTACCGCTTTGGTGGGGCCATCAGGAGGTGGAAAATCGACGGTTGCAAGGTTAATTGCACGTTTCTGGGATGTGACGAATGGAAGTATCAAAATCGGTGGCGTAGACCTTCGGGACATTCCTCTGAAACAGCTGGCGGATACAGTCAGTTTTGTCACACAGGATAACTTTCTTTTCGATTGCTCTCTCAAGGAGAATATCCGATTGGGAAATCCACACGCAACGGAAGAGCAAGTCTTCGCAGCCGCGCGGGCTGCACAATGCGAAGATTTTATTTGCCGTTTGGAAAAAGGATGGGATACGCCAGCAGGAGAGGCTGGAAAGCAGCTTTCTGGCGGAGAACGTCAGAGAATAGCTATTGCACGCGCCATTCTAAAAGATGCTCCCATTGTCATTCTTGACGAAGCGACTGCATTTACGGATCCAGAAAATGAGGACAAGATACAACGATCTATTATGGAACTTTCCCGGGGGAAGACTCTGCTGGTAATTGCTCATAGGCTCTCTACCATTCAGAATGCAGACCAAATTGTCGTTCTGAAAAAGGGAACGATTGTTGACATTGGAAAACAGGACGAATTATTGCAGCGATGCCCACTATATCAGCAGCTGTGGCAATCCCATGTGGGGGCAAAGCATTGGTCGGTTACTGAGGCAAAGGGAGGTTATGCACATGTTTAAGACCATTAGGCGTATTATGCGATGGGCAAAAGAATACCGGGGACGGCTCTACTTGGGATTTGTATGTTCCTTTTTTTCAACATGGTGCGCGGCTGGCCCTGTGATTGTTGCAGCTTGGGCATTGGGAAAAATGATAGAGGATAGCCGTGGTGGAACGCCGGTAACCTTCCGGATGATTTGGATTTGCCTGGCTGCGGTAACGATTTTCATTCTTTTGCGCTTTTTCTTTTCATTTTGGAAAAACAAACTTCAAGAAAGTATTGGCTATGAGGTTGCTGTGGAACAACGCGTACAAATCGGGGATATTCTGAAACGCGTATCCTTGGGGTATTTTGCGAAAAATAATATTGGTGACATATTAGCGGCTATTACGACGGAACTGTCAACCCTAGAACTTCAAGGGATGAAAATGATCGATGCAGTTGTGAACGGATACATACAGGTGACGGCGATTATTTGTTGCGTTGCATGTTTTTGTCCAGTTGCTGCAGTGGTTTCCATTATTGGGGTGTTGCTCTCCGCTGTGGCTTTACATGGAATCAACCGTCAAAGCGCCCGAACCGCACCGGTGGGGCATAAAACCCAGGAAGAACTTTCGGGGGCGTCCATTGAGTATGTACGCGGCTTATCAGTCGTTAAATCCTTTGGGCAGGAAGGAGCCTCTGTAGGCCGTTTCCGTCAGGCTGCCAAAAAGAACAAGGACATTCGTATAAAAAATGAGTTTGGATTTGTCCCTTGGAATTGCCTACATCTTCTGTTTTTAAAGGGAACCTCGGTAGCCTTGGTATTAGTTGCGGCATGGCAAACGCTACAGGGTGGAATGGAACTCCCCCTGCTGTTGATGATAGCCATGTTTTCCTTTACGGTCTATGGGGGAGTAGAATCCATCAACGATGCTGCCCATGTCCTGTCTGTGATCGATTCGGCGATGGATCGTTTAGAAGATATTGAACATGCGGAGTTTATTGATGAGAAGGGAAACGATCTCTCCATAAATCGTTATGATATAACCTTTCATCATGTATCCTTTGGCTATAATGACCGAGAGGTGCTGCACGATGTCTCGTTTACCATACCAGAAAAAACGACGACTGCCATCGTGGGACCATCCGGAAGTGGAAAGACCACGATTTGTAGCTTGATTGCCAGGTTTTATGACGTTCATGCAGGAGCCATATTGATAGGTGGGCACGACGTACGGGAGTTTACCTGCGATAGCCTTTTACGAAACATTTCTATGGTTTTTCAAAACGTATATTTGTTTCACGATACGATTCGAAATAATATTCGGTTCGGAAATCCCTATGCAACAGACACAGAAATCGTTGCAGTTGCCAAGGCAGCCCACTGTCATGATTTCATTATGGCACTTCCCGACGGATATGATACCGTGGTAGGGGAAGGGGGCGGAACGCTTTCTGGAGGGGAGAAACAGCGGATTTCGATTGCCCGGGCAATGTTAAAGGACGCGCCGATCATCATTTTGGATGAGGCGACCGCGAGCGTGGACCCGGAAAATGAACACGAAATTCAGCAGGCAATTTCGGCTTTAGTCCATGGGAAAACGATTATCATCATTGCTCATCGTCTAGCGACCATTGAAAATGCTGACCAGATTCTGGTGGTAGACAATGGACGAATTGTACAGAAGGGGACCCACTTGGAATTGCTGGAGCAAGAGGGTGTTTATCGCCGGTTTGTGAAAGTGCGTGAACAGGCGGAAGGCTGGCGAATGGGAAAACCCAAAGGTCAATAGTTCTGGTTGTATTACGAGATAAATGGAAATCGATATAAAACGATTGGGCATCCCGCATTCGGTTGAAAAAGCCGAATGGTAGGATGCCCTTTATGCGGCGGATGATGTAAGGGCCCAATACGTTTCTAAACAGAAACAGTGGAAGTTTTCCCGTTCTATATGGAATAGCCTTTATTCGGCACTTTCGAATTTGGTGCTGGTTTGTCCAACTGCATTGGTCAAGGGTTCGCCATTCGCTGTGACGGAGATCTCACAGCTTTTGATCGTGCAGCCCTCTGCACGGCCGGCAATTGCCCCCGGCGTGACCGTACCTGTGATGGTTGCTGTCACAGAGCAATCTTGAATTTAAAAGACACTTTCCATGTCCGGAGTGTTCATATAAAGCCCAGTGCCAATGAGACCACCCACGTGTGTAGCCCCCTCGCTGCACTCGATCTGTGCATTTACCGTGCATCCTGACACCAGAGCAGGGGCGGAAAGATCGAAATTCCCAGAAAAACCGCAAAGTCCACCTATCCCATGCGCATTTTTTCCGGCACGTATGGTTACATCCGCTGAACAGCCAGTAATGCTCTTCATACTTTCTAAGCACCCGGCAACACCGCCCCCCATTGCATCATGGCCTTCCGAAATAACAGTGCCCGTACCGGAACAATTTGCAATCATACCCCCAAAAGATCCTCCAATTACCAAACCGCCGCATTCGTTGGAATCCTCTAGGATATACCGGCCATCTGTATAGTTATTTTCACCGAGAACGGTTACAGTAGAATCTTCTGTAGAGCATCCGGATGCCGTTCCTCCCATGTTGCCACCAATGATACCGCCCACACATTATAAGCAGTGGAAGTGACTTTTCCGCTTGCCTGTAGGTGTTCTGCTGTTCCACAATTATAACCAATTACAGCGGTCACAGCCATCATACCAGAACAGTCTGCTTGGCTGATCGTAAGATTTTTCACAACTTTTAACGAATAGTGCGGTTGGCCAAATTGTATAGAAAAACAAAACAGCCGTTTCATGCTCACTTTGTATTTTCTATTAAAACGAACTCTTTTTCTTACAAGGTATCTATGCTATAATTACTTGGCGTTGAGGGCAGAATCGCTGGTACAGAGGTTTTGCTTTTGAAATTTTTGCTATTAAAGACGTGGTTCAGGGGATGCCTTTTGGTTGTTCCGGACACAATTTTGAGCTGCTTTCGTTGCAAAGAATTTTTATTTATCCTAGGAATACCCAAATGAAAGGAACAGAAATCTATGTATCGACTTATCAAACAAGAAGGAAAGGCCCGGCGTGGTGAATTTTTGACTCCACACGGAATGATCCAGATGCCAGCCTTTATGAATGTTGCAACAGCGGGTGCCATTAAGGGGGCAGTTTCTGCGCTTGATTTAAAAGAGCTGAAATGCCAGGTACAGCTTTGCAATACATATCACCTCCATTTACGTCCAGGGGACGAAACGGTTCGAAAGCTAGGAGGATTACACACCTTTACACGGTGGAACGGTCCCATCCTGACGGACAGCGGTGGGTTCCAGGTGTTCTCTTTGGCAAAGCTGCGTAATATCAAGGAAGAAGGTGTGACGTTCGCTTCTCATATCGACGGACATCGTATTTTTATGGGGCCGGAGGAAAGCATGCGGATTCAATCCCACCTGGGCTCCACTATTGCGATGGCCTTTGATGAATGTATGGAGAATCCTGCCGAATATGATTACGCCCGAGCTTCCTGCCAAAGAACGGTACGGTGGCTATACCGTTGTAAGGAGGAGCACGATCGGCTGAATGCTTTGCCAGATACAATCAATCCAAAACAGATGCTTTGGGGGATCAACCAAGGAAGTACCTATGAAGATCTTCGTGTCGGGCATATGCGTGAGATTCGGAAATTGAATTTGGATGGATATGCGATCGGAGGGTTGGCGGTAGGAGAACCAGCGGAAGAGATGTACCGCATAATTGAAGCGGTCGAGCCGGAGATGCCTGTGGACAAACCGCGTTATTTGATGGGGGTGGGAACACCAGTCAATATACTGGAAGCGGTTAGACGCGGCGTAGATATTTTTGACTGTGTGATGCGGAGCCGTAATGCACGCCATGGCCATGCTTTCACTTGGGAGGGCTGCCGTAATCTGATGAACGCCAAGTATGAGTTGGATACGCTTCCCCTTGACCCAACCTGTGATTGCCCGGTGTGCCGCAACTTTACTCGTGCATACATCCGCCACCTTTTTAAGAGCGGAGAAATGCTGGCCATGCGATTATGCGTCATGCACAATATTTATTTTTACAACACCCTTTTGGAGCGAATCCGCATGGCTCTCGATAGCGGGCAATTTGAAAAGTTTTATCAAGAAAACGTTGAGAGGCTTGGAAAGAGAATTTAAAACGGAAATTCCTTTGGGAAAGCGATGAAAATGCTTGCATGCCTTCCCATTTATTGCTATAATGGGCAGTACTGGTGCCTACCCAAAACCGATCGAATACACGATGGTTGTAAATGGTTGGGCTTATCATTATGGAGGTGCAGTATCGTATAATGGAAAACTTTATGGTTCTAGCAAACAGCACAGACGCAAATGCTGGCGGCAGCATGTGGACAATCCTGATTTTCTATGCAGTCATCATTGTGGGCTTTTATCTGTTGCTGATTCGTCCTTCCTCTAAGAAAAAGAAGAAGGAAGAAGCGATGCGTAAAAACGCGCAGATCGGCGATGAGATTACGACCATCGGTGGAATCGTGGGCCGTATCATCAGCGTAAAGGAAGAGACGGACACGGTTGTAATTGAAACGGGTACGGATCGCGCGAAACTGCGTGTAAAACGTTGGGCGATCGGCAGCGTGGATACAGAGCGCGAGGAGCCCGCTGAAAAGAAGGAAAAAGCGGACAAGTCCAAAAAATAAGTACGGTGAAAGAATACCAGGCACGTCCTTTGCATATCTATCAAGCAGATAGTGGAGGAGGGCGTGTGATGAAAATGACCAGATCCAATAAGAATCGTACGGTTTTAGGAGCGGTACGCGCGGTTGTGATAGGGGCTGTATGTGGTGCAGTCTTGTGCGCGGGGCTTTTGGCTGTGTTTGCCTTTAGCTTTGTAAAGGTTGGTTATATCCCACAGTTCGCTATCAATCCAATTATAATTGCGGTTTCCGCGTTCAGTGCATTTGTGTCCGGCTTTTTCGCGGCGAAGGTATCCAAAAAGAACGGCCTTTTGTTCGGTGCAATTTCCGGACTTCTATTGTTCGTATTGTTTTTGCTTGCAGGTGTGATTGCCTTTCAAGGGCCTCCTGTGTTGACAACGCTTACACGGTTTGCTGTGATGGTTTTGGCAGGGGCAATCGGAGGGTTGCTTTCTGTGAGCAAGAAGAGCAAAATAAAATAGTCCTTTTCTTATCGGATGGATTGTGTTATAATAAGCGAAGGAAATTCAAGATTTAGAAATGGGGGTTTTATCATGGAGCAGATCAAAACGTTGAATAAGGCCAATCTGAAGGAGAGCGCTGTAAAAGGCGGTTGCGGTGAGTGCCAGGCGTCCTGCCAGTCCGCATGCAAGACTTCCTGCACGGTTGCCAATCAGAAGTGCGAAAACGTCAATCGCTAAAGGTTTTAAATTGCGAGAAGGAGGCCCTGTGTGGCCAGCCGAATCGCGTATAAACCAAGAAACCAAAGGGACAGGGAAATCTGTCCCTTAAATTTTGTGCAAATGGGGAAAAGTACATGATACATAAATATCGTTTGAATGGCTATCGCATCGTAATGGATACGAATAGTGGAGCAGTACATCTCTTTGAGGAAGCACCGTATTTGATGTTGGATTATCTGGAAAAAGAAGATTGTGTTCCGGAAACACCACCTCAGGATATGTTGGAGGCGCTTCGTGGCCAGTTTGATGAAAAGACCCTCACCCAGGCTTATGCAGAATTGCGCGAGCTATATACGTCTGGACAGTTGTTCTCTGCTGATGAATACGAAAAGTTTGCCTCAATGATGACAAATGCGCCTGTGAAATCCATGTGTCTCAATATTGCGCATGACTGCAATTTGCGTTGCGAATACTGTTTTGCAGCAAAGGGGGACTTTGGACGCGGCAGAATGCTGATGCCATTGGAGGTCGCTAAAAAAGCCATCGACTTTCTGGTGGAAAAGTCAGGAACACGGCATAATCTGGAAGTGGATTTTTTTGGTGGAGAGCCATTGATGAATTTCGAAGTGGTCAAAGAGACTGTCGCTTACGCGCGGAGCCTCGAAAAGCCCCATAATAAGAATTTCCGGTTCACCATCACAACCAATGGCCTTCTGTTGAGCGATGATAAGATCGATTTTATCAATCGCGAAATGTCCAATGTGGTGCTTTCGATTGACGGGCGCAGAGAGGTCAACGACCGCCTTCGTATCCGTACAAATGGAGGCGGCAGTTATGATACGATCGTGCCGCGTTTTCAGAAACTGGTTGCCACCCGCGGAAAGGACAAGGACTACTATGCTCGTGGTACATTTACCAAGTATAACTTGGACTTTACGGAAGATGTTCTTCACTTGGTAGACCTTGGTTTTGATCAGGTCTCTGTAGAACCCGTAGTGTCCGATCCCAAGCTTAGCTATTCCATTCAGGAGGAGGATCTCCCAAGAGTGTTCGAGGAATATGAACGTTTGGCGAACACGATTATCGCCCGTAAAAAGGCGGGAGAGGGATTCAATTTCTTCCATTTTATGATCGATTTGAATCAAGGTCCTTGTGCGATCAAACGCCTACGCGGCTGTAGCTGTGGCAATGAATATGTAGCGGTCACACCAGAGGGAGACATTTTCCCTTGCCATCAGTTCGTTGGAGAGGACGATTGGAAGATGGGGAATGTACTGGATGGCAGTTACGATTTGGAACGGAAAAATGAATTTGCACTGGCAAATGTTTACAGCAAAGAGCGTTGCAAGAATTGTTGGGCAAAATTCTATTGTAGTGGCGGCTGTAATGCTAATAACTGGCAATATGAAGGGGACATTCATAAGCCGCATGAAATTGCCTGTGCGTTGGAGCAGAAGCGCTTGGAATGTGCAGTGATGATTCAGGCTGCTTTGGCCGAATAAACGGCGTTAAATACACGCGGATGCGGAATATACACCCGCGTGTATTTTTATGCAAATTGATTTTACATAATCTAGTTTACATAAAAATATTAAGTTTACATAATTTGAAATGTATCCAAAAGATATACATGTATGAAAATGCAAGAAATATGTCTTGGGATATTGCACTACATTTTGAAATGTATTATAGTATATACTAGATAATTTGATAAGAGCGGGAGGCTTTTTCAAAGGAAGGAACAGAAAATCATATTTGTCCCGAGCCGCGCATACCTTTAAAGTGAGCAACCTTTGGGGAGGCGGTTTCATGAAAATAAAAGGGACAAACGTTTTTCAGCTTGATAAGTGGAAGGGGCGTCTAGTTGACAAAGCCAGTTTGATCCAGGCGGTTCGTGCCAATACAGCAGCTATTTTTTTAGCGTTGTGCTTCCTGGTAGGAATGATCGCAGGTGCGATTGTCACTCGAAGTGTAGCGCCTTCCATTCTGGACAAGATGGATTTTCTGTTTTATAGCAACTTCCAGGAAAGGGCGACACAGCCGGCTTTTTCTGTTTTTTCTGCATCTTTTGCGTCCTCTTTTTTGTTTGTGCTGGTGTGTTTCCTTTGTGGCCTTTCATTATGGGGAGTCTTTGCAGTTCCAGCAGTTTTGTTTTTTCGTGGTTTAGGATTGGGCTTGACTTCCGGTTATTTATATGCCGCTCACGGTTTTCATGGAGTGATTTTTCACTTCTTGGTCATCCTTCCCGGTGCGTTTGTATGTTGTTTGGCTTTATTATTGGCAGGAAGGGAGAGTATGCGGTTCTCCCGTCGGATCACAGGGACTGCCGGTTCAGGGATGAAACTTTACTGCCTTCGCTACGGCGCTGTTTTAGCGATGTGTTTTTTGGCAGCGCTTCTTGACCTGTTGACAACGGTTTGCTTTGCGGGGCTTTTTTCGTTTTAAGGGGTAGAAGAAACATGAAAGACTTTTGTTTGGATTTCAGCGACTACTTGGTGAATCAAAAAAATGTCTCAGACAATACGCTGGACTCCTATCTTCGGGATGTGGAGCATTTTCTTGCGTATCTATCGCAGCAAGGAATGGATGACCCTGCCTTGGTTGATGAAGCCCAAATGGAACGATACGTCGATCGTTTGTTGGAGTTAAAAAAGTCCAGTGCGACAATTACAAGAAATGTGGCATCGATCCGTTGCTTCTATTATTTTTTGATGCAGAATAACTTGGCAACTGCTAATCCAGCTCGAAACATAAAGCTGGAAAAGACGCCGAAAAAGCTGCCACAGATTCTAAGCGGGGAGGAAATTGACTTACTCCTTAGCCAGCCCGATCCAACGGAACCGAAGGGCTGCCGCGATAAGGCTATGTTGGAGTTACTCTATGCGACAGGAATTCGTTCGTCGGAATTGGTGGCTCTCGATGTCAATGACATCAACCTACGGGCTGGAATGTTGTGTTGTAGAAACGGCAAATCAGAGCGTATGATCCCGGTGTATGCGACAGCAGTTGCAGCTATATCGGACTATATTCTTCGTGTACGCAGTCTTATCCTTTCTCCGGATGGCGGACAAGCTTTGTTTACCAATCTGAATGGAAAGCGTTTGACCCGACAGGGATTCTGGAAGATCGTAAAAGGATATGCAGAACAGGCAGGTATCATAAAGGAGATTACTCCGCATACTTTACGCCACTCCTTCGCTCTGCATCTATTGGAAAATGGAGCAGATCTCAAGGACATTCAAGCGATGTTGGGGCATGCAGATATATCCTCCACACAGGTGTATGTACATCTACTGAACGATCATTTTAAAGAGGTATATAATCAGTGTCATCCGCGGGCAAAGTTAGGGTAAAGATAAAAAGTTAAGAAAGTTAAGATAAAAGAATCATTGGGACAAGCATTTTACTTTTCTGTAACATGGTTATATGAGGTCTTTCAGTAAGAAAGCCGGGCGGATTTATTATCCGTCCGGCTGTTGTGTTATATTCCGTTGCTTATTTACTGTCTATCAGACTGTCAGATATGGATTCATTGATAGTCTTATGCGAATAGTCAATAAAAATCAACGCTTTCTATTGACTATTCATTTTCTTTATTTGATCGATAGCATCCAAATAAAAACCCATATTTTGCGGTAGGACATGTTGTAAGTTATATTGTTGAACGTGCTGTAAGGCATTGGCTCGGTAATATTCAAATTGGCTCCGCGATTGATAGGCTTTTTCCAGCTGCTGTGCACAGGCGTCTTGATCCCCGCTGGAGAACAGAAAACCAGTCTGCCCGGGAATAACCAGTTCTTGGTGCCCTTTGATGTTGCTGGCTACTACAGGAAGGCCGCATGCCATGGACTCCATTACATTAAAAGGCAATCCTTCAATTCGACTACAAGTGACAGATACATCACAGAGGGGATAGAGATTTTCCATCTGTTTCACATAACCTAAAAAGGAGACTTGTCTTTCGATGCCTAAGGTTTTTACAAGTTCTTTACATGCTTTCTCAAGAGCGCCGTTACCCGCTAATAAAAGTCTTCCTTCAGGATGGTTTTGAACAAAGGACGCAAATGCGTGAATCAAAAGAGCTTGATTTTTTCGATCTGAAAATTCTGCAGCATAGACAAAAAGAAACTCCTGTTCGGTGTATCCCGCTTCCTTGCGTTTATGTTTACGTTCTTCTTTCGAGTACGGACGATATTGATGAAGATCTAGCCCCATTCCATTTGTAAAACACAGTTGTCCTTTATAGAGATGATGCTTTTGGGCAATACCAAGATCCTCGCGGTTCATCACGAATGTAACATCCGTAATGTTTGCACAGAGCTTTTCTGGCAAAAGATAACACCATTTTTTTAGACCGTCTTTTTCAGAAAACAGATAACCATGCGAAGTACAAAAAATGAGAGGTCGCTTTTTGGCAGGAACCGTTAAAAGAGCCGCTCGAATTACTGCACTTGCCAATGTAGTATGTGTGCTAACAATCGCAAAGTCTTGCTCGGAAAACAACTTTCGAGCTGCGCAGATTGCGTGGATATTTTGGGTGCTCAATAGACTTTTTTCAAAGGGCAAAGAAATGACCCGATCTGCAAAAGGAATTTCTACATAGCGATTTACTGCAACCCACACTTCGTATCCCAGAGAACGAAATGCCCGAAGATAGGGGAGATGAAAGTGTAAAATATGACCCGGGGTTGATGCGCAGTATAGTATTCTTTTATTCGATGTCATGTGGTAACCCTCTTGTTGAAGAATCTTCTTCTTTTTCTTTTGCCTTTTCGGGGGATGTAATGGCTGTAGTGTTTTTTATACGCGGCTTTACATGTGCTAAAGGATTGGCATTGGCAGCTTGTTCCATCTGCTGATCGGATAAATGGGTATAGATCTCTGTGGTACCAAGGTTCTCATGTCCTAAGATATCTTTTAAGACTCGAATATCCACATGGCCATGTTGGTACATCAATGTAGCCGCAGTATGGCGCAGTTTATGCACAGAATACCCAGGACCACTTAAGTCAATCTGAGCAAGATACTTTTTGACCAGATACTGGACGGTTTTGGGGCTGATCCGTTTGTGTTGTCCACTGATGAACAGAGCCTTTCGATCGATCAATCCATCGTGCGGGCGTACAGCTAGATAACGTTTAATGGCATCTTGACAGGCGTCGTTTAAATAGACAATCCGTTCTTTATTTCCTTTTCCAAGAACTCGTATGGTGTGGGAACTCTGACGGACATCGCTGATATTTAATCCAACCAATTCGGATAGACGTAAGCCACAATTGAGAAATAAAACTAGAATACAATAATCCCGTTCTTTATTTTTTCCCTCAACTCTTGTCAAAAGATCGATACTTTGTTCGAATGTTAAGTATTTTGGCAGAGCTGAACGTAGCTTAGGAGTTTCTAACTCTAAAACTGGATTAACTTCCAGTTGATTGGTTTTATTGGTCAAGTATTTAAAAAAAGTACGGAGGCTCGAAACCTTACGTGAACGTGTTGCAGGTTTATTGTTCCGAACGTTTGTTAGATAATTCATATATTCAAATACTTGGGTTAAAGTTATGGTTCGTATCAAATCGATATTGATATCTGCAATTGAAATTTCTTCAAACGGTGTACCATTTGGAACCAAGTTTCTTGATAATTTAATATATCGAAAAAACGTGCGTAGGTCTAAATAGTATTCTTCAACTGTTTTTTCTGATTTTCCTTTTATGGTTCCTAAATATCCCAGGAACTCTCGGATAATTTGTGGCGCCTCGGAAAGTAATTCTGGTTTCATTATGTATCATCAACTTCTTAAATATAGATTTTCGAAAGATTCGATAAAATGAAAGTTAATTGAAGTCATTCACCGAATCGTTACAAACGATTATACCATGAGAAATTTGGTTTTACAAAACGGTATTATGTAATTCTACTCCTACCTAAATTATACAAAATATTTATTTTGTCTAATTGCATTAGGCCCACAAGAAGGAGCCCCCTCACGGGCTCCTTTTTTCTTTCTCAGTTCGATTTCCATTAGAAATCCTAATAGACCATGCAATTTACGCTGCGCAGACAAAATAAAGGGTTTTGCCCAATCGGCGTTGGCCATCCTCCTTTCCGTAGGAATCGCAGCGCCTGATTTAAGGGTAGCAGTAAATACAGTGTAGCACAAGAGAATGCTACCAAACAGTGGCTTATTTTTTCCTGCGGCGCAGTTCAAGTTGATCTGCCATTGCGTACAAGATTGTCACCGCCTCATCCTCGTGATTCAGCAGTTCCTTCACCCGCTCAATGCTTCCGGTCCTGCGGTACTCACTCACCGCGTAGAGCTTGCGGGCCGAGTGCGGCGAAATGTGAATATCTTTGACCCGAAAGAGCTTTGCCGCACGGCGGAGGTCTTTGTAGACGCCCTATCCGATTATTGATTCGAAGCGCTTAGACTTTGGAATAACGGTAAATGTGCAAACAAAATACTACCAAATGAATGATGGTATGGTGGAGTCTTTCAAGAGAGCTATCGTCAAGTAGTTTCACTAAGGTAAGTTATATCCATAGAATGGAGTATAAGAGTTATTAGACCCTATGACGGCATTCTATGGATCACTTTCCCCTATTATCTATTCCATCCTTAAAGCATCTACTGGGCGAAGCTTGGACGCTTTGTAGGCTGGATAGACTCCGAAAATTGTACCTGTACATAAAGAAAATAGGATTGCTAGAAGGAGAACATCCCATCGTACCCCAAGGGACATTCCAACAAGAGAGGCTCCGGCAAAAGAAACAAGGTATCCAACCATGATTCCAATGGCACAGCCAATCGCTGAAATTAAAATAGCCTCCAATAGGAATTCCATCATAATATTGACTTGTCTAGCGCCAATGGCTTTTTTTATGCCGATCTCTCGTGTTCGTTCGCTAACCGATACTAACATAACAGTCATAATGCTTAGACTTGCCACCAAAAGAGAAATTGCCCCTACGGCAGATAAAACGAGCGTGACAATGTCCAAGATTGAGGTCAGTCCATCTTTTTGTTTGGCAAGATTATTAGAGACAAATGCATCTGCTGTACCATTATTTTGATTTAAAATTGCTGTGATGGATTTCCCTGCGCTTTCTACGCTGCTATCAGAATCAATTTTCACAGCTATTTGGTCGAAATTACTGCGGCCCAGGGCGGTCTGTACAGTTGTATAGGGAACATAGACGAAGGTGGGAATGTAATTGCCCAACATATTTTGGAGCAGACCGCTACCTGTCTTAATGACGCCTACGACTTCAAAGTCTTCCAAAGAACCACCACATTGAATCGAGATATGTTTTCCAATGATATTACTCCGGTGATATGCCTTCTGGGAGAACGCTTCATCTACCAAACAGACATTGGCTGCAGTACTCACTTCTTTATTGCTGAACATTCTACCATATAGGATTTGGATGGATACAATTTGATTTGCAGAAGTATCGATTCCCCAGAGTAAAGCGCTGGTATCTTCGTTCCTCACAGAGACAGAAGTGCTTTGCATCAATATGGGGGTGGCTTGCTCCACTTGGTTACACTCTTTCACTAAATGTAGCTCTTCTTCATCTAGGGTTACATTTGCTTCTGAATTACAAGAAATGGTCAATCCTCCCAGCCCCAAGCTCTCCAGTTCATTCGTGAGCGCGTTTGTCCCACATTGACTGATATTCCCGATCAAGATAACAGAAGCGACCCCGATGGCAATGCCTAAAATTGTTAGTGCGGTACGGCCGCGCTTTCTACCCAAACTTCGGTACGCAGAATGGATCAGATCAAGCATCGGAATCACCCGTTACCCTTTCCTCTTGTGTTGCAATGACGTGTTCTCCATCCGAGATTGTGTCAGGATTAATAATAATTTGATCGCCCTCTTCAATTCCGGAAGTTACACCGAATCCACCTTCAAATTCTCCTTCTGTTTGGACAGGCGTTTTTACTGCACGTTGCCCTTTCAGTTTTAAGACGTATTCCGTGCCATCTTCTTCGGCACGAACTGCCTCATATGGCGCGATTAAAACATTATCATTTTGAGCGGTAATAATTTTTGCCTTGGCTGTATAGCCGGGCTTTATATCGTTTCCTGGGTTGTCAACACTTACAATTACCTCTACAACGGTTTCCTGCCCGGTCGTAGAAACGACCTGTTTGGCTTCAGAGGATATATTTTTTACAGTCCCTGTATAACACGTATGGAATCCAACGCCGGTGATTTCTGCTTTTTGCCCAACCTGGATATCTGAAATCTGTGACTCATTGACGGAAAGACGAACTTGCAGTCCCTCATCGCTGGCGATAGTAACTGCTGGCTTTCCAAACTCTAACGTCCCCTGATTGGTTATAGATACAGCAGTGACTTGACCGCTGATCGGAGCGGATAAACGCTGTTCATCCTCCTCTTGCTCTGTGGAAGAGAAATCTGCTAAAGGTAAATCAGCCTGTGTATATTCACTCAACAGGGCAGCATATGTTTCCTGTAATACTTCCTTTTCTGATGCAGAAGCCGTCACAAGAATGTCCATTAAAGTCTCCCCTTCTTCTACATGATCTCCTACCTCCACGTAGACATTCTTGACGGAGGCTGGAGCAGGAGGGTAAACGCTTCGTACGGACACACGTTCGACCTTCCCGCTGCAAGTAACAGAACTTTCTGCTGTCAAGCTTTCTACCTTTACTATGGTTGCTTGCGCTGTAGTGCCTTTTATAACATTTCCTGCTATAAAAATAGCGGCAATTGCTACACATGTAAAGGAAAATAACTGTACATATTTTTTCATTGCCATCCCCCCGTTTTTTCTATTGTGTGAGTGTGGGGAAGAAATATACTCCTCTCTCCTATAGGTTTTCGATCAAAAAAACACGCTTTGACCGATCTATATAGTCGGTCAAAGCGTGTTTTAGAACCCGTGCATATTCTTCACGAAAAAGGATCAAAATATCCATGCCACTTTATAATTTTCAGATGAAAAGAGGTGAATGGGAATGAGTATCATTCAATGTGATGAGGATTGTATTTATCAACGGGACGGCTATTGTAGCTTGGAGATGCCGTCTGCCATCACAAACTATACAGGAGATGGTTGCGTTCATTGCATCAAAGTAACCCCACGGGTGCGGCCGGAAGTACAGACAAGCGAAATTCCACCGCATGTTTGAAAACGATCCTATCATGAAGTTAATGCGTCAAATGCTTCCCGAACATCTTTAACGCCGATCAGTTCCATACCGGCATGTTGTGTATGAATCTGCTTTAAGTTAGAATAGGGCAACACACAGCGATGAAAGCCAAGCCGTTGTGCTTCACCCATTCGGGCATCCATTCGGGAGACAGAGCGCAATTCACCGGCCAACCCAACTTCTCCGATAACCATGGCGTCATCACGGATGGGGACATCTTTCAGGCTGGACACCAGCGCCATGGCAACCGCAAGATCAGCGGCAGGTTCATCTAAGCGAAGCCCTCCAACCACATTGATGTAAGCATCCAAATTGGAGAAGTAGTATCCAGCTCGTTTTTCCAGGACGGCTAATAAGAGAGACATGCGATTATAATCAAAACCAGTTGACATTCTACGAGGGTTTCCGAAGTTTGAAGTGGAAGCTAAGCCTTGAATTTCTGCTAAAATGGGACGAGAACCCTCCATCACACAGGTGACACAAGTCCCAGAGACATGAATAGGCCGGCCGGCCAACATAGCCAATGAGGGGTTGTCCACTTGGTGAAGCCCGTTGTCCCCCATATCAAACACACCGATCTCATTTGTAGAGCCATAACGGTTTTTTACAGCCCGCAAGATACGGTAGGTCATCTGTCGGTCTCCTTCAAAATAGAGAACGGCATCTACAATATGCTCTAAGACTTTTGGACCGGCGATAGCGCCATCCTTATTGACATGTCCCACTAGGAGAATCGGAATTTCCAGCGCTTTGGCTGCGCGCATCAATGTATTCGTACATTCGCGCACTTGTGTGACGCTTCCAGGCGAGGAATTTAAATCTGTAAAATTCATGGTTTGAATAGAATCAACCATGACTAAATCGGGTTGATCGCTGCGAATTTGCTCCACGACATTTTGAACGTCCGTTTCGGTCAAAATATAAAGGTTTTCGCTATGAACACCAAGACGTGCAGCGCGGAGTTTGATCTGCCGACCGGATTCCTCGCCGGATACATAGAGAATACGCAATGATTTCCCCAAAAACTCACAGATTTGCAGCAGTATAGTGGATTTGCCAATACCGGGTTCCCCACTTATGAGGATAAGAGATCCCTTCACGATACCCCCACCAAGTACACGATCGAGCTCTGTTAGGCCGGTATGATAGCGAGCTTCTTCTTCGGCGCTGATTTCATCGATCCGCATAGGGCGATGAAGCGTAGGTCTTGCCGATATAAGACTGCTTTTAGCAGAGATGGATTCTTTTATCTCCTCATTCATGGTATTCCATTGTCCACATCCCGGACATTTCCCATACCATTTGGCAGATTCAAATCCACATTCCGAGCACACATAGATGCTCTTTACTTTTGGCGCCATTTTATCGCTATCCCCCATCGTTTCCAAAAACTTATTCATTATTATACTGAAACGCGGGAAGAAAAACAAGTGAAAGTAGAACCCTTATAATATAATGATATGGAAACGAGTGTTTAACGGGTAGCTTGGTAGTAATCTAAAAAGCCGCTGTAGATGGCAAAGGCCATTTGTTCCTGATATTGTGGATCGTTGAGTTTTTGTGCCTCACTTTCATTGGAGAGGAAACCGCATTCCACCAATACAGCGGGCACCTGTGCGTTCCACAACAGATAGATTGAACTGGTTGCCGGTTTACAAGCACGGGTGTTCTCCGGTTGTAGAAGTGCAATGACCCGCTCTCGGATTGCCTCCGCTAAATCTTGACTAGAAAGATCATTTGTGGAATAAAATACCTGTGTACCATAATACCGACTGCTGGTAAAATGGTTTTGATGAATGCTCAAAAAAATACAGTCTTCCTGTTTTTCGATCAAATTTAAACGGTTGTGGAGATCAGAGACTTTCCGCTCTTTTACAGTATCTAAGGTAGCGTCTCCAATGGAAATGTCCTCTTCACGGGTCATAACCACACGAAACCCGGAAAGCGTCAACATTTTTTCTAGTTTTTGCGCAATAGCAAGGTTGATGTCCTTTTCTAATACGTTCGCGGAACTTTGCGCCCCACCATCTTCTCCCCCATGTCCAGGGTCAATTACTACGATGGGCTGTTCCCGCGCTGCAAGATTGGAGGCCATCTCTCCAACTTTTTGGTAAGATAGATAGGATAATAGTAAGAAAATCAGACAGCATACCACTAAAACAGCTACTGGTACAAAATACCCACCTTTGCGTACCTCATCCAAGCCGATTCCCCCTTTTTCAGATATATATGAAATAGGAAGAACCGCTATGCAGCTTTGGAATAGGGGAAAAATGTGAAAAACCTAGAAGCGTTTTACGGAGAGGGCTTCCCAAAACAGAATTTTTCCGATATAATGATAAGGTATGTTTCAAAGTACAGCTGTTCCTTTATTTAGGAAGATAGTAAAGCAGCGAAAAAATTTAAAAAATTTTTTAATGGCTGCAATAAAAACGATGACTCGTTCATTATGTTGATAGAGGGATGAAAATGTTGGTTCCAGGAAACCGTGACAACGGGAAAAAGGAACGATTGTCAGATTCTCTGATGCAAAAGGTTGCGGACGGTGACAGGGCCGCTTTCGAACAACTGTATTGTATCACGCAGAATTCTGTATATTGTTTTCTTTTGTCCATTGTCAAAAGCCACTCGACGGCGGAGGATCTGATGCAGGATACCTATCTTTCCGTCCGCAAGTCGATACAACATTATATTCCTCAGGGAAAGCCCCTGGCTTGGATTTTTACAATTGCTAGAAATCTGGCCTATATGGAGCTTCGCCGGGCCCAAAGGCAGGAGTCTTCTGACTTCGCAGAAGAAGAGAACCACGTCGGAGTAGATGTGATCTCCAATACCATTGATAATTTGGTGTTGCAGAAGGCGCTAGAGATCCTGAACGAACAGGAGCGGAATATTGTTCTCTTACATGTAACCCAGGGGTTCAAGTTTCGAGAAATTTCCTCCCTGCTCGATATTCCAATTGGCACGGTTCTTTCCTGTTACAACAGGGCGATCAAAAAACTTTACAAAGCTGTAAATGAAGATCGTTTTGGTTGATTTTTGGGTTCTGGTCTGAGCACTTTCTACAAGGAATAGGTGCGATATGAGACTATGACAAAGAAAGAAATGAAGCAATCCTTAAGGAATGCCGTTCTGACAGCGACTCCGGATGTACTGGGCGAGATCCTGGCAGTACAGAATGATTCGTCTGTTGTGGAGTTTAAAAAGGAGAGCAACCCAAAATCGCATATCATCTCCTTTAGAATGGCAAGTTGTGCGATTGCTGCGGCGTTGATGTTGTTTGTTGGAATTTTCTTTATGGTTCAACCAACAGTGGATTCCATTGTCAGCATTGACGTGAACCCGAGTATTGAGCTATCTGTGGATCCGCAGGATACGGTAGTGAAATATCGGGCATTGAACGAGGACGCCGTAAACGTTTTGGACGGTATGGACCTGAATCGGATGGATTTGGGGACAGCAACAAACCTCATCATTGAAGCGATGCTTCATGACGGGTATCTGTCCGCGGATAGTCCAGAAAACACAATCTTGATCTCTGTAGCCAATGATGACACGGAAAAGGTGCAGCACTTACAAAGTAAAGTGACCAACAGCGTGGATACCACGTTAAAGCAAAATCATACGAAAGCGACGATTTTGCAGCAAGGGGACCCCGTTACAGATGATGTGAAATCCTTTGCAAAGGAAAACAACATCTCGGTTGGAAAAGCGGACTTTGTTAAAAAGATTGCGGAGACAGATCAAAATCTGAATTCGAGTGATCTTGCTGCGATGTCGATTAAGGAGCTTACCTCTTTGGTTGATATCCATCAGATTGATCTCAGCGGAATTGTTACAACGGAAATCGAACCAGAAGTTCCAGAGGAGCCTGATTTTGTTGATTCGGATGGCGACGACAACATAGTCAAGAACCCCGGAGTAGATAGTTCGAAGCCGGAAAACAACCCGAGCAGTGTGCCGGAACAGGAACCGGTGCAACCGCCGGCGAGTAGTGGCAGTGACGCGGTCAAGGACAGCGGTATCCCTCCTCAGACTTCTCCAGAAAGCAGCGAACCTGCCGAGGAAAAGCCATCGGAGAACAGCAGTTCGGCAGTAACCAGTGATCCAGCAGGTACGACCCCCATTGATGATCCGGATCAAAAGGTACTTATTGAGGAAGGCGATTCTAGCCCCTACTGTGAGTACTGTGGGAGCTTGCTTTCCGTCTGTGAAAGTAAATGTGACCAGTCCGAAGGAAAACAGTATTGTAAATATTGTGGTCAATTGCTTTCCGTGTGTAACGGAACTTGCCCTGGGGCGCAACCGCCCGAGCAAAGTGATCCCCCCGCGGAAATGAAGTTGGACGAAAATCCTGGCAACATTGATGGTATTGTCACGCAAGACACTGTGATACAAAAAGGGTAATAAATACCTCCAATAAAGAAGAAGCCGTGGTAAGTTTCCACGGCTTCTTCTTTTTGTATTCCTCTTCCCTATTTCTTTTCTATGAGGATTGTCCCGAAGAAAGTTTCATATTGCGCTTGGAAAGTCTACCCATTCGGTTTGAAATGTGATTTCTTAGAGAGGGGCAGATATAAAAAGGCCTTGTACAGAGTTTTTCCGTACAAGGCCTTTTTTATTGAAACAGCTGCGGGAAAAATTTGGAGAGGTATCCTTGGACAAAAATGACCAATATAATTACAGGTAGAATGAACGTCACATAAAAACGAATCCATTTAGGAAACTTGACACCTTTTCCTGTGTTGGCTTCTTGAAGGAAGTTTTTCCATCCCCACCCACACTTTGAAACACAGAATAGCAGATAGACCAGAGACCCTAATGGCAACAGGTTGTTGCTCACAATGAAATCCTCCAAGTCCATAATATTGCTTCCTGGTCCAAGAGGCTGAAAACCACTGAGCAAATTAAAACCCAGCACACAGGGCAGTGAAAATACAATGACTACTGCGATGTTTACAAAAGCCGCTTTTTTACGGCTCCAATTCCATAGATCGATCGCATACGAGATAATACTTTCAAATACGGCAATGATCGTAGACAAGGCGGCAAAGGACATGAAGAGGAAGAAAAATGCGCCCCAGATACGGCCGCCACTCATCGAATTGAACACATTGGGCAACGTCACAAAAATCAGGCTGGGGCCACTGTCCGGATTGACGCCAAAAGCAAAGCATGCGGGGAAAATAATCAAGCCAGCGACCAGGGCGACCCCCGTGTCTAAAAGGGTTACATTGATGGCTTCCCCCATCAATGCGCGTTCCTTACCAATATAGCTGCCAAAAATGGAGATAGAGCCGATCCCTAAGCTGAGCGTAAAGAAGGCCTGTCCCATTGCAGCGAAAATGGTATTGGAAAGCCCATTATCCATTACTTTCTTAAAATCCGGGTACAGGTAAAATTTTAATCCTGCGTTGGAGCCTGAAAGTGTAATGGAACGAATGGCCAACAAGATCATGATGATAAATAGGCTTACCATCATCACCTTTGTTACTTTCTCGACACCCTTTTGAAGGCCAAAAGAACAAATTCCAAAACACAGCAGTACGACAAAAATCATAGCCACTGTCATGAGTCCGGGATTCCAAGTCATTTGAACGAAATTCTCGTTCACCTGTTGTGGGTTCAGTCCTTCGAATTCACCGGAAAGCATTTTCACAAAATAAATGAGCATCCAACCACCGATGGTTGTGTAAAAGAACATCAACAGGTAATTGCCGAACATGGCAAAATATTTGTGAATGTGCCATTTGGTTCCCTTTGGCTCCAACACATCAAACGACCGTGCTGCGCTCTTCTGACTACCTCTTCCTACGGCAAATTCCATCACCATGATAGGAAGACCAAGAATAACGAGAAAGAACAGATAAATTAGTACAAAGGCTGCGCCCCCATACATTCCCGTTATATAGGGAAAACGCCAAACATTGCCGAGGCCGATGGCGCACCCCGCGGAGATCAAAAGAAATCCGAGCCGCGAGGAGAATTTTTCACGCTGCATGACAAGACCCCTTCCCTGCCCCCCCAAAAAATTTTCTCAATAGTGGGGCATCCATATGAATATTTTGTGAACTCTATTATATTAAATTTTTTTGCTATTATTTTACGAAAGAAGCATATATTCCCTACTTCTGCTAAAATCTTTTCCGTATAGGTCTTTAAAACGATTTTAAAGAGCAGAATTATGGAGTATTTGGAACGAAAGACAAATGGGATCTTTCGGATTGGGCGATATGTATGGAGTTGCAATGAAATAGGAAAATTAGGATGGCCTTTTCATGAGGTGCCTGATGTTTCTTGTATTGATATTTTGTGCAAAGCTAAGGAAGGATGTTCTGAATGAAAATATCAACGAAAGGTCGCTACGCCTTACGACTGATGCTGGATCTGGCGCTGCAGCCCCAGGGAGAATACATTTCCTTGAAGGATATTTCGGTTCGGCAGGATATATCCGGCAAGTACATGGAGCAGATTATCAGCCAGTTATCGAAAGCGGGATATGTGCGTAGTGCTCGCGGCGCAAATGGAGGCTATATGTTGTCTTACCCGGCAAAAGACTACACGGTGGGCATGATTTTACGTATGGTAGAAGGGAGTCTTTCCCCCGTAGCCTGCCTGGATGCTGCGGTAAATCCCTGTTCTCGCGCGGAACACTGTGTGACATTAGAGGTATGGGAACAATTAAAAAAAGCTGTAGATGATGTGGTCGATCATATTACGCTACAGGACTTGGTTAACCGGCAACTTGAAATGGATGAGAAGAAAAAGAGAGCGGATTGACCAAATCCCCTTTCGGCGTATGGGATATTCTACAATTTTCTATTAAATGATAGGGACATAGGAAGATTGTCATGGAATAATTCTAGGGGCCGAATGCATCGACGGCTTGCTCTGTGATTTAGGGCAGGCATTCGTACAACAAATAACCGGTAAGAACAAGATGAAATGAAATCCGAAGGAAAACCATGGATTTTATTTCATCTTTTCTACATGATATGGTATAATAGATCGAATAACCTAATGGAATGGAAACGGGGCGTGTGTTCGCTCGATCGGAAAGGATGAATGAGATTGAAGATAAAAGACCTCTTACAGAGCGGGAAGGTTACCTTCTCCTGCGAGATTTTCCCGCCCAAAGCAGGTGCAGATATGAGCAAAATGGATGGAATCATCCAGCAGATTGCTGCCCTGCACCCCGATTTTATTAGTGTTACCTATGGCGCAGGAGGCAGCACCTCAAAGCGTACGATTGAGATTGCCTCGAAAATTCAAGATACATATGGAATCCCCGCTTTGGCCCATTTGACCTGTGTCTCGTCCAGCAAGGAAGATGTCGCAACCATGTTGGAACGTATGAAGGAAAACCATATTGAGAATATTCTGGCGTTGCGAGGGGATATTCCCCAGGATGCAGAGTTCCCTTCTCCCCGGCATTACCGCTATGCCAGTGAGTTGATCCGCGACATTCGTAGCCAGCAGGGTAATCTTTTTTGTATTGGCGGCGCATGCTATCCAGAAGGTCATGTAGAGTGTGCACACAAAGAGGATGACATTGATTTTTTAAAACAAAAGGTAGAAAGTGGCTGTGACTTCCTTACAACACAGATGTTTTTTGATAACAACGTGCTTTACAATTTTCTATATCGAATTATGGCAAAAGATATTCGCGTACCTGTGGTCGCGGGTGTTATGCCGGTGATTAACAGCCGTCAGATCAAGCGTTCCTGCGAGCTTTCTGGGACAGCCCTACCGCCTCGTTTCAAGGCCATTGCGGATAAATTTTCGGACAAGCCGCTGGCAATGAAGCAAGCTGGAATCGCATATGCGACGGAACAAATTATCGATCTGCTTTCCAATGGGGTCCGGCATATCCATTTGTATACAATGAACAACCCCGAGATCGCAGCCAAAATTATGGGGAATCTCTCCGACATTCTCCGGGATGAAGAAGTATGAACATCGATCAGGAAGAAGTCCTACGTTATTTGGGATACCGGTATGCAAAGCCGGACACAGAAATTTTGCGTACCATTACGGATTGTGCGCGGGAATTGGAAGAGGCTGCAACGCCACACCATATTTTACAGACAGTCGAGCTTTCCCGCCCTGCAAGGGATACGCTGTCCTTTGCGGGGATAGTCGTGCACAGCAAAGATCTGTTTCAGCATCTTTCCGGCTGTGAGCAGGTGGTTTTGTTTGCAGCCACCCTGGGTGCACCGGTTGATTTACGTTTGGAGCGCTGCACAAAGCTATCGATGAGCCGTGCTGTGGTGATGCAGGCGTGTGCAGCCTCCTTGATCGAATCTTATTGCGATGCGTGCCAAGAGCCAATCGCCCGCGAGGCTGCTGCGCGTGGGCTTTACCTGCGCCCGCGTTACAGCCCAGGATATGGAGACTTTTCCATCGCCCACCAACGCGATTTTTTAAATGTTTTGGATTGTCCCAAACGAATCGGTCTGACCATGACGGACAGCTTTATGTTGGCTCCATCCAAATCTGTAACCGCAGTGATTGGTTTGACAGAGGAGGAACAGAGCTGCCATATTGCAAAATGTATGACATGTAAGGCGAAATCTTGTCCATTTAGAAAGGGTTGAAACTATGGGGGTCTTAGAGCTTCTGGGAAAACGGATTGTCTTTTTTGACGGTGCAATGGGAACGATCTTGCAGCAGAATGGTCTGGGAGCTGGTGAACTACCGGAACTTTGGAATCTACAGCGGCCGGAATTGATCGAGCAGATTCATCGCGACTATCTAGCGGCCGGAGCAGATATTACCAAGGCCAATACATTCGGCGCAAATGCGGTCAAGCTGCGTGGTTGCGGCCACTCGGTTCAGGAGATTGTCGAGGCGGGTATTTCTCACGCGCGGAGAGCTGTGCGGGATTGTGGACGGGAAGCCTTTGTGGCACTAGATGTCGGCCCCACCGGAAAATTGCTTCGTCCACTGGGAGATCTGTCGTTTGAAGAAGCTTATGATGCATTTAAAGAAGCTGTACAATGCGGTGAAAAAGCAGGGGCAGATCTCATCCTCATTGAAACCATGAGCGATACCTATGAAGCCAAGGCTGCTTTGTTGGCGGCAAAAGAGAATACCTCCCTGCCAGTGTTTGTCACTATGATTTTTGATGAAAAGGGGAAGCTTCTCACTGGAGGCGACATCGCAGCCGCTGTCGCTATGCTGGAGGGCCTGGGAGCCGATGCAATCGGATTTAATTGCGGCTTGGGTCCAGAGCAGATGCATTCCCTTTTCCCGCAATTGCTGGACTGCTGTTCCATCCCGATGATTGTCAATCCCAACGCCGGACTTCCGCGCAGTGTGGATGGGCGTACAGTTTTCGACGTAGGCCCGGAGGATTTTGCTGAGGTAATGGAAAAACTGGTTCGTGAAGGAGCTTGGCTGGCAGGCGGTTGTTGTGGGACCACGCCAGCCCATATTGCAGCAGTGGTGGAGCATTGCAAGGACCTCTCCCCTGTTCCATTACAAATGAAAGAGAGAACGGTAATTTCTTCTTATTCTAAAGCGGTCTGTTTTGGAAAACGGCCGCTATTGATTGGAGAACGCATTAACCCAACTGGAAAATCCCGTTTTAAGCAGGCTTTGCGGGAAAACGATTTGGACTATATTCTCCGTGAAGGGATTGCCCAACAACAGGCAGGGGCACATATTTTAGACGTAAATGTCGGCCTCCCAGAAATCGATGAAACTGCAATGATGTGCCGGGCAGTTACGGAGATTCAAAGCGTTATCGATCTTCCGCTCCAAATTGATACCTCTAATGCGGATACAATGGAGCAGGCGATGCGCCTTTATAATGGAAAACCATTGATCAATTCCGTCAATGGAAAGCAGGAGAGTATGCACAGCATCTTCCCTTTGGTCAAAAAGTACGGCGGTGTGGTAATCGCACTGACGCTGGATGAGGCGGGAATCCCGGAAACACCGGAAGGACGGCTGGCCGTGGCAAAAAAGATTGTTGAGACAGCGGCACAATACGGGATTTCGAAAAAGGACCTTGTGGTGGACGCACTTGTTATGACGATTAGCGCGGGTCAGGAAGCGGCAGATGTCACACTGCGGTCGTTGCAGTTGATTCAAGAGCAATTGGGCGTGCACACTTCCCTGGGCGTCTCGAATATTTCCTTCGGGCTACCACAGAGAGAGACTATCAATGCTGCATTTTTTACGATGGCGTTGCAGTGTGGATTAAGCGCCGCAATCGTTAACCCGAACTCGGATGCCATGCGCAGGGCTTATGACGCATACTGTGCTTTGAGCGGTATTGACCAGCAGTGTATGGACTATATTGCCCGGTATTCGCAACAAGCGTCCGATGCGGCGCCAAAGACTGCTGGGATGGAAATGACCTTAGCGCAAGCAATTATCAGCGGTCTAAAGGAGAGCGCACATTCAGCTGCCGAACGAGAATTGCAGACAAAAGAGCCGCTTGCCATCGTCAATGAATCCCTGATACCTGCATTGGACCGAGTGGGAAAGGATTTTGAAACCGGGAAGCTATTCCTTCCACAGCTGTTGATGAGCGCAGATGCGGCAAAAGCCGCTTTTGAAGTAGTCCGCGCCCAGCTGAATCGTTCAGATACGTCACAAGAAGTGAAGAAGGATAAGATTGTCTTGGCCACGGTTAAGGGGGATATACACGACATCGGAAAGAACATCGTCAAAGTTCTTTTGGAAAATTACAGTTATGATGTCATCGACCTCGGAAAGGATGTTCCTCCGGAAAAAGTGGTTGAGGCCGCCGTACAAAATCACGTCAAACTGGTGGGATTGAGTGCCCTAATGACCACCACAGTGGTCAATATGGAAGAAACCATCCATGCATTGCATAAAGGCGCTCCCGGTTGCAAAATTATGGTTGGCGGAGCCGTTTTGACACAGGAATATGCCGATATGATTCATGCAGACCATTATGCCAAAGACGCGATGGATTCGGTTCGATATGCCCATGCGATTTTTGGCAGATAAATCGGCGAGAGGCAACATGGCTTCCAGCGAATCCTATTTGCAGTTTATTTTGGGGCAGCTTGGTGGCCTAGAAGGGATCACCAGCCGAAAAATGATGGGAGAGTACCTTCTATATTTCCGTGGAAAAGGGTTTGGCGGTATCTATGACGACCGCTTACTGGTGAAGAGAACTCCTTTTAGCGCACATCTGTCCTCAGATGGCCGCGAGCCCCTTCCCTATCCCGGGGCCAAACCGATGTTTTTTGTCAAAGAGGTGGACGACTGCGCATTTTTAAAGCGCCTTGTCGCCGGTATGTATGAAGAGTTGCCAGAGCCGAAAAAGCGATGAGAAGAAAGCATTGTCCAGTAGAACCGACACCGTACTGCTGGACAATGCTTTTTACGAGAAGCAGATTTTTTTCTGCTGATCGGACCGTTCCAAAACTGGGAAACCGTACATTCTGGTTTGCTTTTCCATGCTACTTATGATAAAATGCAAACGATATTTCTCTGTTGGATCTCAAAAGGAGGGTTATCTATGGCGCCTGTGAAGCATTATAATACCCGAAATATGGAGTTACACGAAAACCAAGGAGTGTCTTATTTGACGTTTCCCTCTCTCTCTGCTTTTCCATTTGTCCAGCATGCGTTTTCTACCCGTTTGGGCGGAGTCAGCCGGGGAGAGTTTGCTTCGATGAATCTGAGCTTCCATCGGGGAGATCCGGACGAGACCGTTTTGGAAAATTATCATCGGTTTTGTGATGCTGCGGGCTTTGCATTCGATTCCCTTGTCGCTTCCGCTCAGGATCATCACACAGAAATCCGCAGGGTTACAAAGGCGGATTGCGGAATCGGTATCTGGCGTCCTCGTGACCGAGAGAGTGTGGATGGATTGCTTACCGATCAACCTGGCGTTACATTGGTGACCTATTATGCGGACTGCGTCCCGCTGTATTTTTTGGACCCTGTACATCGGGCGATCGGTTTGGCACATGCAGGATGGCGCGGGACGGTTGCCGGAATGGGAATGAAAATGGCCGAGGCGATGGAGCGGGCATTCGGCAGCAAGCCGGAGGAGTTGCTCGCGGCCATAGGGCCTTCTATTGGTCCTTGCTGCTATGAAGTGGACCAACCAGTCGCAGAGGCGTTTGCCGCCAAAATGGATTGGCGGCCGGAGAATTTTTTAAAAAATGGCGGCAATGGAAAATATATGCTCAATTTATGGGAGGCCAACCGGAGAGCTTTGTTGTGCGCAGGACTTCTACCGGAACGAATTTCTATTGCAGAGCTTTGCACGCAATGTCATGCTGACCTGCTCTATTCTCACCGCGCGAGCGGTGGAAAACGCGGTGGTTTGGCGGCATTTTTTGCATTAAAGGAGGCATCTGCATGCCAGAACTGATCGAATCGTGCAACCTGTGTCCCCGAATGTGCGGTGCACGGCGCGATGCAAAAAGAGGCAATGGGTACTGCCGAATGGGCGCGATGCCAGTTGTGGCGCGGGCAGCACTTCATTTTTGGGAGGAACCGTGCATCAGCGGTACAAAGGGCTCGGGCACGGTTTTTTTTACCGGTTGTTCCCTGCAATGTGTTTTTTGCCAGAATGAGCAGATCAGTGTACGCCGGGAAGTGGGCCGTGCTTTGACAGCTCGAGAGCTTTCCGATGTGTTTTTTCGTCTGGTAGAGCAGGGAGCGCATAATATCAACTTGGTAAATCCCACACATTTTGCATCCGGTATTGCAGAGGCGTTGCGATTTCGTCCACTCCCGGTGCCTGTCGTATATAACTCAGGTGGCTATGAGCGGGTAGAAACCTTGCGGATGCTGGAAGGATTGATTTCTATTTATCTGCCCGACTACAAGTATCGGGATTCTGCGCTTTCTCAGCGCCTTTCCGGAGCGGCGGATTACCCGGAACATGCAGCGGAAGCCATCTTGGAGATGGTTCGCCAGACCGGACCTGCGTCTTTTGATGGAGACGGCATGTTGCAACGCGGGACCATTGTGCGGCATTTGATTCTTCCCGGCCATACACGCAATTCCATTGAAGTCCTCGATTGGCTCAAAGAAAATTTGCCAGAAGGAACCCTGGTGAGCTTGATGGCCCAATATGTTCCCTGCGGTAGGGCAGCGGACTATCCAGAGGTTGACCGCCGGATTACCAAGCGGGAATATGAGAAGGTGCAGCAGCATTTATTTGCATTAGGATTGGATGGCTATGTACAGGAGCGGAAGTCCGCCAAGAAGGACTTTATCCCTCCCTTTGATTTGGAGGGGCTTCCATCCTGATATAAGAACACCGCAGAGCAGAAGGTTTTGAAATTGCCACATGAAGGGATGGATGGTATGGGAAAGTCAACCTTCCGGACGCCGCGCCGGAGTGAACGGCGGGCCTGGAGAAGAAAACGGCTGGGCCTGCCCAGCTATACAACCGCAGAGGAAATCTGGAATGCCATATCCCACGGCTTAGGTGCTGCCTTCGCTATTGTGGCGCTGGTTCTTCTGCTGGTCAATGGACAACACAATGCACTCACCATGGTGAGTGTTTCCATTTATGGAAGCACTATGTTTTTGCTCTATACCGTATCTACATTGTATCATGCGTTGGGTGTGGGGCGCGCTAAAAAGGTTTTTCAGGTGCTCGATCACTGTACGATCTATCTATTGATAGCCGGAACCTATACCCCGGTCTCCTTGCTCAGTATCGGCGGGGCTTCGGGATGGTTTTTATTTGGCTTTGTTTGGGCGGTATCCATATTGGGGATTGTCCTCAATGCGGTCAATATGAAACGGTTCCGTGTCGTTTCGATGATTTGCTATCTAGGGCTCGGTTGGTGTGTGCTCTTTTTCCTGCGCCCACTGGTTGAAAGTATCGATACGACTTCCCTCCTCTTTTTGGTCATCGGCGGGGTTTTGTACACCATTGGGGCGATTTTGTACGGTGTAGGCCGAAAGATCAAATATATGCATTCTGTTTGGCACTTTTTTTGTGTAGCGGGGAGTTTTTTCCACTTTTTGGTGGTTTATAACATTGCTGTTCAATAGTTCTTATTTTTGTTCGTCGAAAATTTACAATTCCTTTACGAAGCTTCGGTAGGGCTGCGGTATAATAAACCCAAAGCTCAACCGGAGCTTTTTGTTCAATGGCATTGGAAGGAGGTTCCTAGAATGGAACTTTTGCAGAGAGAGATGTCCTTCGAATCTCATGCGGATGGGGAACGTATTTTTGTTCGGATTGTGGAGCCCGCTGACCGGACCGCCGCCAAAGGCGTTTTACAGATCGCGCATGGAATGGCGGAACACAGCCTCCTGTATTTGGACTTTGCCACGTTTATGGCTTCCAATGGCTTTGTGGTTGCAATCAATGACCACCTGGGTCATGGAAAAAGCGTTTCTACAGGCGGTTCTTACGGATATTTTGGCGAGAATGGTTGTGAAAACCTCTTGCAGGATATGCACAAGCTGTATACAACCATGCGGCGCGACTATCCGGCGATTCCGTACCTGTTGCTCGGGCACAGCATGGGGTCTTTTCTGACAAGGGCCTATAGCGCTCGCTACGGCAATGAATTATCCGCTGTTGCTTACCTTGATACCTGCGGGCCAATTCAAAGAAGTCTCCTGACGGGACGCCGGACTTTTGCAGAGGCAAAATTACGAAAATTTGGCCCCAAGGCGCATGACGCGGCCTTTGCGCGCCACTCTACCGACCGGTTTAATCGGGCTTTTGCGCCGAATCGTACCAAGTACGATTGGCTCAGCCGCGATAATCAGTTTATAGACCAATATCAAAACGATCCGCTTTGTGGCTTTGACCTGACGGTCTCTGGTTATTGTGTCATTCTTCAACTACAGGAGCAGATCAGCTCTCCACAATGGTATCGCAGTGTCCCCCGCAATATTCCAATTTTGTTGATGAGTGGAGAGCGTGACCCGCTGGGCAATTTCGGAAAAGGCATTCGCCAACTGGCGCAAAGACTTGTGCGCACGGGACACGATGTTCAATTGATCTTATACCCTGAAGCGCGCCATGCGCTGTTGGGAGAGACCAACCGTCAGGAAGTTTATCAGGATCTATTGCAGTTTTGCCAATCCGTCGTGTCTGCCTCAGAAGGTCTGCCACAGGCAGTATCCGAATAAGAGAAATGAACAAAATGACATGAAAAAAGCCTGTTCCTTCCCCTGTGGAATGGAACAGGCTTTTTACTTCTTTTGATCTATTTTAGGTTCCAATTCATACGCCGCAGACCATCAAAGGTAAGAGTCACCTTACCGGTAGTCTCCTGTACCGGAATTGTATAAGTGAAAAGAGTTCCGATGTCGTTTGTCTCTCCGGGGGTTCCTGTAAAGGTCTCGTCGCCATAGGTCCCCTTCAGTTCCGCCTTCAATATGGCTAAGTGGGCAGTGCCATCCGATACGATTTGATATTCCTCTTGGGTTGCAGAGACGAGAATGGCATAATTCTGGAAAAAGTCATATTTGGGTGTCGCCATGAAAGTAAGCAGATATCCATCGTCCGTCTTTTCGACGGAGGATACTTCTATGGAACATTCGCCATCGCTATAGACGTTATTGCCGCTGTTGCTTTCCAGGTTGTCTAAATTGATGGTAAAAAGCACTGGCGTTTCCAACGTTTCGACATCATATGTATAGGAGTTTACAGTCTGCACGATCATACCAAAGCCATTTACATGGGTACGATAGATCGCAATGACAAAGAACACAATGAGCAGAGTAATGCCGCAGATATAAGCCTTTTTATTGAGTTTTCTACGGGGCTTTCCATTGGAGTCCAACTCCGGCTCAACCGACGGTTCTACAGGCTGTTCGGGAGAAGGATTTTGCTCTTCTACTATCTCTTCTTTGGGTTCCTGTGATACTTGGTCCTGTTTTTTGTTCTCATCCAAATTGTTCACCAACTTATTTTGAAATTCCGCTTTCCACTCAAATCGTTTAAAAGCGTCTTGCAAAACATTATATCATAAATGCACGGCATTCTCTATATATTTTTTATAAATGTTCTGTTGCTTGAATGGAATTCCTCCTTTCAGGCACCAATCCAGATCGTGTAAGGAGCGTACAGAGAATGTACATAACCATTTCAATCAAGCGGATATTGGCGTTATTTTTGTTCCTGGTGGGAGCAGCTGCGGGAATCCTGACCTGTGTACAGATCGGTCACGCGGAAGCGACCAGCGCCAAGGTGCAGACAGAAGAGATCGAGTTACCGATCATCATGTACCACAGCATGCTGAAAGATGGAAGTGGGAAATACATCATCTCTCCGGACACCTTTGAAGAAGATCTCCAGTACCTAAAAGATAATGGATACACGACCATTCATATGCAGGACCTTTTAAATTACGTCAATAAAGGGACGGCTCTGCCGGAGAAACCGATTATGTTGACCTTTGACGACGGATATTATAACAATTATCTGTATGCTTTCCCACTGGCAAAAAAATACGAAAGCAAAATTGTTATTTCGCCCATCGGCTATTTTACCGATCAATTCAGCAAAGCAGACGCGAATCACGCGACTTATTCTCATATGACATGGGATCAGATCAAGGAGATGATGGACTCCGGCTATGTAGAATTTCAGAATCATACCTATAATTTACATGCGAGCGATGGAAAGCGGTTGGGAACCAAAAAACTGCGCGGAGAGAGCTTGGCGGAATACACGGCCTTATTGACAGAGGATGTCACAAAAATGCAACAGGAGATGCAGGAACACACCGGTTATACCCCCACCACCTTTGTCTATCCTTTTGGGGTGATTAGTGACGCTGCTGTGCCTATCATACGAAGCCTGGGATTTTCTGCAACGCTTGGGTGCGCCAATCAGAAGAATACCATCACTCGAGACCCAGAATGCCTGTATGGTCTGGGGCGATTTTTGCGTCCACCAGGGCAAAGCAGCGCATCGTTCTTCAAAAAAATTGCTCCACCCAAAGCAAGCACGTCCTGACCTGCATATTGTAAAGTATACACTGAAAACCATTGATGGGAGGAACCAACACCATGCCGATTATTTATCTTAGTCCATCCCTGCAACCTTTTAATAAATACACGGGTGGCGGCGATGAACAATACTACATGAACCTGGTGGCAGACGCCATGGAGCCGTATCTGCGTGCCAACGGAATCCAATATGTGCGCAGCAGTAAAGACATGACCCTAGGGCAGGCTATCCGGCAGTCCAACGAAGGATACTACGACCTGCATCTTGCCCTACACTCTAACGCCGCGCCTCCCAGCCTGTCCGGGCAGCTTCAGGGAACGGATGTCTATTACTATCCGGCCAGCGTGCGCGGGAAACAGGCTGCGACGATCATTGCAGACAATTTTAAGAACATTTATCCCCAGCCAAATCTGGTAAAGACGGTTTCGACCACACGGCTGGCTGAGATCACGAAGACGAATGCGCCGTCGGTCCTGATTGAAATTGCCTATCACGATAACCCGGAGGATGCCGAATGGATTCGCAATAACATCGATCGAATTGCCGCGAACATTGTTCAGAGCCTGACGCAGTATTTTGGGCTGCCCTTTATCGACAATCCACAGCCGCCGCGCCAGGGAACTGTACGCACACAGGGGGGAAATTTGAACATTCGTGCAAGGCCCAGCCGCGACGCGCAGGTGGTTGGCCAGGCGCCCAACGGTGCTACACTGACGGTCAATGGCGAATGGCAGGGTTGGTACGTGGTCGCCTACAATGGAATTGTCGGTTATGTGGATAGCTCCTATATTACAGTCAGTTAAGTGGTCCGTAGGCTCTTACGAATCATACTATAGAAATAAGGAGGCCGCTTTCTGGGGAAATCCCAGGAAGCGGCCTCCCTATTTACGCCTCTGCAATCATTTGCAAGATTTTCTGTTTCGGACGAACTCCCACAGAAGATGCTACCGGCTTGCCGTCCTGCATCACAACCAAAGTGGGGATACTCATCACCTGGAACTGCTGCGCCAGTTCCGGACAATCGTCGATATTCACCTTGCAAACTTTCAGCCCATTCGGGGCTTCCTCTGCAATTTCGTCGACAATAGGAGAGAGCATCTTGCACGGTCCGCACCAGCTCGCCCAGAAGTCGATCAACACTTTGCCATGTGCGGTTTCTGCGTTAAAATTGTCTTTTGTCAATTCAATTACTGCCATTTTTATACCTCCTATTTCCTTATCGTTTCTCCGTTTATTGCGATCATACCACAAGATTTACCTTTTATGCGATTCTTTACGATGAGCGTCTGCCATCCAACGTTTGCTGCACAATGTCGTGCATCAGGCTGTCTGTGAGAGTACCTGTGATATAACCAAAAACATTTCCCTCTTTGTCGATCATAAATGTAGTTGGAAAAGCCGTTACACCATAAGAAGCGAAGATTTCTCCGGTTGTATCCATGACAACGGGGTACGTATAGCCATTGTCTGAAAGGAACTGTGTGACTTCCTCAATGGTCCCATCCTGGTTGTATGGAACTTCGTCGGTTTTGGGGTTTGCTACCCCAAGAATCACAACGTCATCGTTATTTTGGTTGAACTCCTCGTACATTGCCTGAATGTCGGGCATCTCCTGCTTACAGGGACCACACCAAGTGGCCCAAAAGTTGAGAAATACCACCTGTCCTTTGTAGTCCGAAAGGGTGTGCGTATTACCATTCTGATCTGTTAGGGTAAAGTCGGGCGCTGGAATCTCAGGGATTTCTTCTTCTGGCTCGGAGCTTTCTGCTTCTGAAGAGGCCGGCGCACTGCTTTTGGGTTCTGAATGGTTGTCCTCTTCCCCACTGGAAACTGGAGGCGCCACAGAGGCGCTTTCTGAAGTGGTATTCCCCGAAGAACCACCAAAGCTAGATAGATAACCGGTCACACCGTTCATCCAACCCGTAATCATCATTACGCCCATCAGGATCATCAAAATGCCACCGATTTTTACCGTATATTTGACGACGCGCTGGTGCTTTTTAAAGAAATCAAGAAGTGTACTGGTAAATAAGCCAACGGCTAAGAAAGGAATCACAAAGCCCAATGTATAAACACCGATCAGTGCGAAACCAGTTGCCGCAGAATTGGCGGAGGAAGCCATCAACAAAACACTTGCCAGAGCGGGACCCACACAGGGCGTCCATGCAAAACTGAAAGTGAATCCCAACACCAGGGCAACCAGTGGATTCATCGCCAGCCGGTCAAGCCGGAATGGGAGACGATGTTCATTGCTGAGGAGACGGGAGCCGAAGATGCCGAGCTGATATAAGCCAAAAAGAATGACGATAACGCCACCGATACGCGCCAACAACAGCCGGTTCCCACTAAAAAAGCGTCCTGCCGCTGTGAAGCCAAAACCCAGCAGGAAAAATGCAAAGCTAATGCCGATCACAAAGAACAGCGTGTTCAACATGACTTTTTTTCGCTGATAGTGGATGATACCATCCGAACCGACCGTTTTGGTGCCGCCCGCCAGATAACCAATATAGAGCGGAACCAACGGGAGCACACATGGAGAAAAGAAACTCAAAATGCCCTGCAAAAAGACGGTGATGGCAGATACGCCGGTTTCAACTGAAAAGCCCATATAGGACCTCCTTTAAGTGAATTTGAGACCCACCGCAGCACCGCTTTTATAGCAGTTCCTGTGTCTCATAGTGAAAAATGCGATTTTCAATCATCTGAATGGTGATACCGTCCAGATGTACCTGACAAAGCTGGTCAAGCTGCCCGTAGATGTCGTCCATAATGGCGGCCATTCCGGATGCAATCAAGCATTTCATATCCGTGTCTCCGCTCTGCCAGGTGGCAGAGACGAACCGCATCTCGAGTGCTTCGCTGACTTCACGAAGGGTCACTGTAGAAGGGTCTCGAATAAAATGATACCCACCGTCAATGCCCTCTTTGGTGGCGACCAGCTCAGCTTTTTTCAGCTTTGCCATGATCTTGCGGATTCGCGCCGGATTGGTGCACACATTTTTTGCCAGCTCTTCGCTGGAAAGTGTGGTTCCCCTGTGATTTAAAAAGACAAGTGAGTGAACGGCTACGCTAAATTCGCTGTTCAAAAAGAATCCCGCCTCCGTTTGGAATCCAGATTTCCCCTTGCACGTCAGAGGTAAGCGGCAAAGCGCTTGGCCTTATAAAGCCTACTTTGCGATAGACTTTTGCAGATAGGGGCAACAAACTGTTCTTTTTTTAATTTCAGTTTCTAACGGTTAGTATAGAGAGAACGATTGGCTTTGTCAACCCTATTCTACAAAAAATGGGATTTTTTCTTATTTTTGAGCAGATGAATATTTATAAGAACCTCTTCTGCAAAATATAAAAAACGCCTGAAATCAAGACGGATTCGGCCAGATTTCAGACGCTTCAAAAAATCTATTATTTAATAGTACATGTTTGTTTAACTTCGATGTAAGGTCTACTTTTGTTGATACTCGCTCATATTTATATACTCTCCACTAGAAAAGCAAACCATAGATAGCGTTGGCTACTGTGATCGAAACAAACTCGGCCTGTGGATATACCAAAAAGGAAAAATCATGTTTTATATTGACCTTCTCTTCCTATAGCGATTCCTACTTCCCTATACGCTCAAAATGTACACAAAAAATGCAAATGGCCCGTTACATAGAAGTTGTTTGTTTAAGAATCCGTTTTGCAAATTCCTTTGCGGCCTGTAAATCGCTTTCGTCAGGGTGAGTGCGGGCATGGTCAAAATTTTCCAGAAGGCCTTGCAGATGTGCGTCGCCTGGAGTTTCTGCCAACTGTGCTGCATAACGGTCCCGCACGGTGGTTGGCATCTTTCCTTGGCAGAGGTAGCTCCCAAGCAATCGATTGTCCTCTGGAAGAAATGCTTGGACTCGTGCGGCGATGGCCGCAAAATAGGTGGAAGAGGCCCCGAAGCCGGCAGTCCCAAACAGGGCAACCTGTTTGCCGTGGAGCGTTTGCAGAAGGGCTTGTATCTCTGAAGGACAGGTGCCTTTGTCAACCCAAAAACCAACGAGGATCACAGGCTCAGAAACAGATATTTGTTTTTCAGAGACCGCTTCGATGCGGGTTTCCTTCTCAGGAAATGCTTCATAAATGGCCTCTGCAAGCTGGCGGGTATTCCCGGTCTTTGAACAATACATAATGGCATATTTCATGACACGTTCCTCCTTTATGATCGGGCGGCAGGTAGATTCCACGGCCGGTGTAAGTACATTCTGCAAGAACTCTCTTTTAAAAGTATACCATTTTTACTGTAAAAAAGACAGCTTCTTTCTTTATTTCAAGGGGGTTTTTGCCACAAAGGAGGACAAAAGCCGGTTGCCGGACGGGTTCGGACAGACGTACAAAAAGGACGCTCTGAATCACGTCCTCTTTAACCAGATTCAGAGCGTCACATGCGAAGAGGTATCCTTTTGTTGCAAAGAGTAGTTACCCTCGCGTTTTTGGGTTATCTTACCTCGGATGCCTTGCGGACAGGAATCCAAACCTCAAAGGTTGCATTTTTCGGATCAGGGGTGAGATAAACCTCCATATCCGGGCCATCCGCAAATTCATAGCCGGATGTCGGGAGCCATTCGGTGGCAACACGTTTTTCCAGTTCTTGAATGGCTCCGGGCATGGGACCGGTTCCGGGGAAAATCGCCCAAGTAAAGGCAGGGACGGTGTAAGAGGCAAAATCACCGGAGGGCAAATCGCTCGCCACAGCAATCCAATAGCGCCAGTCCTCTTTTTCCCCACAGGCACAGATGCCGAGTACCCCCGAAGGCTGACCGTTCATCAGCGGAATAAGTTTCTGAAGCATCCCTTTTGAGGCTGCCTTGTTCCAAAGTTCCGGAACTGTTTGAAAGTTTTTCTCAATTTCCTTTTCCAGGGGTGCGCTCATGCCGACAATGCGAAATGCATCCTTTTGTTCCATACGATAATTCAATTCGACCTCTCCTTTGATAGTAATGACGAAGCTGATCGGCGGAAAGGAACGAAGCGGAACTCCTGGCTCCTTAGCGTTTGAGGGGGAAACCCCATGAATCCCCCGGAATGCGCGGTTGAAGGCTGTCGGGGATTCATAGCCATACTTTAGAGCAACGTCGAGAACTTTGGCTCCGTTTTGTAAGTCCAGCGCTGCCCGGGTCATTCGACGCCGCCGGATGTACTCGGAAAGCGGAATTCCCGCCAGATAAGTGAACATTCTTTGAAAGTGGTAGGTGGAACAGTAGGCAAGTTTTGCCGCTTGTTCCAACTCGATTTTGCCATCCAGATGTTCCTCAATGTACGCCAATGCCTGATTTAACCGTGTGATCCAGTCCATGCAGATCAACTCCTTATCTTTAGGATAGAGGATTTTTAGAGATTCTTCCTCGCAATCGATGCACGAAAATGCGAGCTACCTGTAAAGGGGCTTTTCTGTATCATACCATAAGCCCACTGGAATGTATCATTGATTCGGCAAGAATTTACGCTGGAAGCACAAAATAGAATCTTTGGTAATTTGTAGCTTTTTCCTAAAAACAGTCTGTGCGCATTCTACAAAAAATATGTTATATTTTCGTACGAAAGTAAATTGATATTCGCACGGAAAAGAGATATAATGAAGCCGTTGAAAGAATCCACATACAATTGGTAAAGGAGTAATCACATGGTTATCGATGTATATGCCTTCCCCGGCTTTATCAAAGAAATCTGTCAAGACCCAGAGCGCGTGGAATTCCGCCGCCAGCAATATTTTCTCTACAAACAGCATGTTTGGCCGATGGAGTTGTTTATCAAACAACTCAATGCTGCGGGCATTGACAAGTGTATCATCAGTGCAGAGGATGTGACAACCCGTGCGGGGGACACCATTGTTTCCAACGAAGAAGTGCGGACTCTGGTGGATTTACAGCCGGAACGCTTGATTGGATTCGCCAACGTAGACCCACAGCGGCCGGATGCGGTGGAGGTTTTGGAAAAAGCCTTCAAGGATCTGCACCTTGCAGGACTTAAGCTAAGTCCTGCGATGCAACACTTTTCGCCCAATGATTTTTCTCTGATGGACTCAATCTATCAGATCTGTTTGAAGTACAACAAACCCATTCTGTTCCAGTCCGGGATGACCTGGGTGAAGGACAGCCCCTCCACCTATTCCCGCCCCGTTCTGTTTGAGGATGTAGCGATGCGTTATCCGGATCTGCGGGTTTGCCTGGGCCATTTCGGCTGGCCTTACATTATGGAGACCGCCATGCTACTGCTCAAATATCCGAATGTTTATGCGGATACGGCGCTGCTCTATTTTGATTCACCCAAGCAGTTCTTCCACACCACTTTCAATGTCCAGATGGGTGAATATTGGATTGATCGCATGCTGGCGGATAAAGTTATGTTCGGCAGTACCTATCCCCGTATCGAGCAAAAGCGCATGATGGGTGCAGTGGATGTTTTGAATCTGCGTCCAAAACAGAAGGCGATGGTATTGGGCGGCAATGCCCTGCGTTTCTTAGGATTGGAGGAAAAAGAAAATGGTTAAGCATTATCAGTTCAGTGTCCTGACCGACGACGAGTATTCCTACCATTACATTGGGGATCGGGTCAAGGAGTATGTCAAGGAATCCGGGGTTACGAGTGGGATTGTCACAACGGTGGTCGCACATACCAACTGTGGCATTGTGGTCACAGAGCCGTTGGAATGTATTATGGATGACTTCAAGGTCTTGTTACATAAATTGGTGGACAACGACGCCGAATATTCCCATGCGCATTTTCTGCCCACCTATGGGCGCACCAGCGCAAATGCCTATGGCCATCTGAGAAGCTTCTTGACAGGGAACAGTTGTATCTTCCCCATCCAGAATGGCAACATGGTGATGGGCGCCGCGCAGGAGATCACCTTGATGGAATTTGATGGCCCCCAAGAGAGAACGGTCTTTGTCGATGTGATTGGCGAATAAGGAGGGGGATATATGGCGCGGGATGTCTTTGCTTATATTGGAGAGCCGGATCAATTGATGAGTGTACGGGAGGCACGGTTATTGGGCGGGCGGCAGGACGGCGTCCGTATGATTCAGCTGGATAACGGCGGCGCATTGGAATGCACCATACTTCCTGGACGCGCGATGGACCTCTATCAGGTGCGTTATAAAGGGGCCAACCTGAATTACATTGCACCGTGTGGCATTGTAGCGCCGGCTTACTACGACGCCCGTGGAACGGAATGGTTGCGTAGTTTTTATGTGGGATTTCTGACCACGTGCGGTTTACAACATATTGGTTCACCGGCGGAGATCGCTGGCGAGGTTCGTGGGCTGCACGGCCGGGAGGCCAATTGTCCTGCAGAGGATGTGCGCGTTACGCGCGACCGCGCAGGGGATTCCATGGAACTGACCGTGGAGGGTACGATGCGAGAGGCGCGCATCTTTGGGGAAAACCTGCGCCTGCACCGCACGTACACGTTCTCCTACGGAGAGGATGCCTTCACGCTTACGGATACGGTGACAAACCATGGGTTTGGGGCGCGGCCCTTTCTGCTCTCCTATCATATTAATTTTGGCTATCCGTTGCTTTGTGAGGATACAGAGATTCTTTTGGACAGCTTGGGCGTGGAACCGCGTGATGCACATGCCGCGCAGGAAATCAGCCGCTGGAGGGAGATCGAACCGCCGACATACCCCTATCAAGAATGCTGCTATTTCCATGAGCTGGCGGAGGATGCGCAGGGCCGAAGCGGTTATACCATCTATAATCCGCACAGGCACATCGGCGTCCGGGTTTCCTGGAAGCATGCCGATCTCCCCTGCTTCTGTCAGTGGAAAATGCTGGGAAAGGGTGAATATGTCCTGGGAATGGAACCCCTGAACGCACCTCTGGATGGCAAGAAAATCGGCGAAGAGGGCTGTACAGCGCCTGTTCTTCAGCCGGGAGAAAGCAAAACCTACACTCTGTACTTTACATTTATAGAGGAGTTGTAATAAAGACACATTTGGTGTAATATTTTATGGAGAAAGGGCGAACAACATGGCATACGATCTTGTGACAGTCAGTGCAATCCTGTGTGAAATCATGCGTAAGGAATTGGATAAACCTTTGGATAAACCGGCGGACTTTACCGGGCCATATGCGAGCGGCGATACACCCATCACGGTCAATGTGGCTGCAAAGTTGGGCGCAAAGACTGCCGTTATCGGCAGTGTGGGCCCCGACCCATTTGGAAAGTGCTTTAAAGAGCAGATGGTTTCCAGTGGCGTTGACGTGAGCATGGTTAAGGAGATCCCCGGTGCCTCCACCGGATGTGCATTTGTCTGCTATTATACGGGAGGAAGCCGTGATTTTCTGTATCACAGCCGCCATGCTGCGGCCGGTATGACCCGCGCAGAGGATCTCGACATGGAGAAACTCCAGGGAACCAAGTGGTTCCATCTCACTGGCTACAATATGAGTGTGAGCAAAAGTTTGCAGGAGACTTGTTACCGCATTGTCAAAGAACTGCCTGAAGGCAGCCGCATCAGTTTTGATCCCAACATCCGTCCCGAATCCCTCAGTGTGGAGGAGGTGCGGGAACTCTGCCGTCCAGTGATCGAAAAGGCGAGCATTCTTTTCCCGAGTAAAACAGAGGCCGCAATGTTTACCGGCCGTGCGACCGATGAGGAAGGATGCCGTCTATGGGCCAATCAAGGCAAGCTGGTGGTCTTAAAGAACGGCAGCGATGGTTGCATCCTATACCAAGGGAGTGAAAAGATCGCCGTCCCCAGCTTTTCTGTGGAAGAAGTCGATCCTACCGGTGCCGGGGATACCTTCTGTGGGGCATTTTTAACCGCTCTGATCGAAGGGAAGTCTCTCGAAGAGTGTGGCCGGTTTGCTTGTGCAGCCGGCGCAATGAGTGTACGCAAACAGGGGCCGATGGAGGGCGCCCCCAATCGCGAAGAGCTGGAAGCATTTTTGAAGGCGAACGTATAAGAAATCTATTTAAGAACGATAGAACAAAGGATCAAGAACGACGGAACGAAAGGAAGGAATCCATATGACGAGGACACAGCGAATCAAAGAATATATTCGCTCCTACCCCCCGGAAATCTGCATGGAGCGTGGACGTATTTATACAGAAGAATTCTTTTCCCACCCAGAGCGCCCTCTGGTGATCCGGCGTGCAGAGGCTTTTGCGCGGTATTTGCGGGAGATGACCATCTATATCGGCGACGATGATCTGCTGGTGGGCAATACGGCCAGCAAGCCGCTGGCGGCCGCCCTGTTCCCGGAATTTGCGGTGGACTGGATCGAAGAAGAGCTCGACACCTTTGAAGAGCGCGAGCGTCAACGCTTTATAGTGCCAGCGGAGCTGCATGACGAAATTTTGGCCATGTGCGAAAAATGGAAAGGATATACCCACTATGACCGGGTGGGGTACAACCTGAAAAGTACAATCGGGGAATATCTGCTGGGTGAACAGCACCCCAGCGTCAACGAAACGATGATTATTGAGCACAACCAGAACGGCGATGGGCATATCATCCCGGATTATGTGAAACTGCTCGACATCGGCTTGGAAGGTGTGATCGACGAAGCAGAGCGCAACCTTGCCCTCCTGCGCGAAGACGACCCGGAATATTTGGAAAAGAAGGCCTTTTTGGAGAGTGTCATCATCTGTATGCAGGGGGTACTGGATTATGCAGACCGGCTGGCAAAGCTGGCTTTTGAAAAGGCCAAGACAGCGCCGACCGCGGAACGCCGGGCAGAGCTGACCGAAATCGCCCGCATCTGTGCAAAGGTTCCCCGCAAGGCGCCGGACAGCTTCTACGAGGCATTGCAGTTTGTTTTGTTTATCCATCTCATGATTCAGATCGAGTCGAACGGCCACAGCATTTCTATGGGCCGGATGGACAGCTATTTAAAGAAATACTACGACCGCGATCTTGCGGAAAAGCGGATCGATGCGGACTTTACCCAGCAGCTCTGTGAATGTTTCCTGCTGAAATGCTTTGAGGCAAATAAACTGCGCGACTGGGGCACTACCGAAAACTTGGGCGGCAATCAGCTCTTCCAGACCATCACATTGGGAGGACAGACCCAGGACGGTAAGACGGCGGTGAACGATCTATCATACCTTTTCTTGGAGGCACTCGGCAATACCAATATGAATATCCCCACTGTGATTGTCAGTATGGGCAGCACAACGCCGCTTGCGTTCTACGAGGCCGCTCTCCGGGCGCTGGTGCGCCATGGCGGTGGTATGCCCGCTTTCTTCAACGACGATGTGGCGGTTGATATGATGGTCCGCGCAGGAATCCCGTTGAGTGATGCCCGCAATTGGGCTGGTATGGGTTGCAGCGAGGTGCGGATTCCGGGCAAACATGGTACCGGCGTTACGCCCGTCTATGTCAATGTGATGAAGCTGTTGGAGTTGGCACTTCACGATGGCTATAATCCCAATACAGGCAAGTGCCTGTGCCCGTCCAGCCGGCCTTTTTCCGAGTGCCGCAATCTCAAGGAGGTCATCGCCCTTTGGGAAGAACAGCTTGACTACTATCTCCCCTTTATCCCGCGGATTGAGCGGGCAATTGCGGAGAGTTATTATACGCTCACCCCAACCCCCTTCCTCTCCGGCGTGGTCGATTACCGCATCGAGATGGGAAAAGACATCTCCTGGGGGCGTGGCCCGAACTACAACGATACCATTGTACACGCGCACGGCTATCCGAATGCCGCAAACGCTTTGGAGGCACTGGACCGCGTATGTTTCAAAGATCAGAAGTACACGTTAAAAGAGGTCATCGAGGCCATGGATGAGAATTTTGCCAGCGATAAAGGTATGGCAATTCGCAAGGCTCTACTCAATGCGCCGAAGTTTGGAAACGACGACGACGAGGTGGATGATCTCTGCCGCGACCTGTTTACCATCCTGCCGGCCAAGATGCGCAAGTTCACCCCATTGCGCGGAGGTCAATTCGGTTGTACGGCGCAGACCGTTGTCATGAACGTGACCGATGGAGCCGTGGTTGGTGCAACCCCGGATGGACGGCGCGCAGGGGAAAGTTTGGCAGATAACATGTCCCCCACCCCCGGTACGGATCTACAGGGGATTACCGGTGTGTTCAATAGCTTATCAAAGATTGACCACGCCTTGATGGACAATGGCTCCATTCTCAACATCCGTTTCCATCCCTCTGCTCTGAACAGTCCGGAGAAAATCGAAAAGATTGCGCAGGCCATAGCGGTCTACTTTGAAAAGGGCGGTTTCCAGGTACAGTTTAATGTAGTCGGCCGCGAAATCCTGATCGACGCGCAGCAGCATCCGGAAAATTACCGTTCTCTGGTGGTCAAAGTTGCTGGATTCAGCTGCTTCTACTGCGAACTGGAAAAGAAGTGGCAGGATCACTTGATTGCCCGTACAGAATACGATGCATTTGCTTAATCGGAGGTCCCTATGACAGGTCATTTGTTCAATATCCAGCGGTTTAGTCTGGACGACGGTCCCGGTATCCGCACAGTTGTTTTTCTCAAGGGCTGCAACCAGGTTTGCCTCTGGTGTCACAATCCGGAATCGCTCCTTCCAAAGCCGCAGGTTTTGCGCAAAGATAGCCTGTGTACAAGGTGTGGCCGATGTGAAGAGGTTTGCCCTGAGGGGGCTATTTCCCACGATGCGGATGGATACCGTACCGATCACAAAAAATGTGTGCGCTGTGGCCATTGTATTGACCTGTGCCCAAATGATGCTCTGATGCTGGTGGGATATGACCGGTCGGTGGAAGAGGTGGTCAAGCTGGTCTGTAAGGACCGGGATTTTTATCAACGCAGCGGTGGTGGGGTCACGTTTTCCGGCGGGGAACCCGCTATGCAAGGAGAATTCCTTTTGCAGTGTTTGGAGGCTTGCCGTGAGAATGGAATCCAGACTGCCATTGAGACGAACGGAAATTATCCGTTGAAGCTGACGGCACGCCTCTCTCCCCTTCTCGACTATGTGATGGTGGACTTAAAACATACGGATGATGAAAAGCACCGCCGGTTTACAGGTGTGACCAACCAACAGACGTTGGCGTCCATCCAGTATTATTTGACGCACAATGTAACCGATCTGCGGGTCCCCGTGATTCCGACGTTTAACGATACTGCGTCAGAATTGCAAGATATTCTCAATTTTGCCTGGGAGAATGGCGCCCAAAAGGTCACTTTACTCCCCTATCACACCTTTGGAATCAGTAAATATACCAATCTCAGTATGCCCTATCAACTGGGCAACGAACCGTTGTCCGTTGCCTCGGTACAAAAAATTGTGGACCAGTTGGACAAAAAGGGGCTTATTGTGGAAGTAAATGAACGTTAATCCGGATGGGAGAATGGACATGATCGAACGCCATGTAAAGATGATTGAGCTGGTAGCAGACCGTGGAGAAATTGAGACGGGTGAGCTTGCCCGCCTGCTAAATACCAGTGAAGTGACTGTACGAAATGATTTAAATACGCTTTCGAAAAAGGGGATTCTAGCCCGGCGGCGCGGTTATGCCACCCTCCCAAACCCGGATGACACCAATTATCACATGGCGTTGCACTATGAGGCCAAGCTGAAGATTGCCGCTGCCGCAGCCCAAAGGGTACGGGATGGCGAAACAATCATTGTTGGAACCGGTAGTACGTGTGCGATGTTTGCCGCTCAGGTGGTGGAAACCCGGCGCAATGTGACAATCCTGACAAACTCTGCTTATGTAGCGGCGAATCTCTGTAAGGAGCCGGATGGTCGGATTATTCTGCTGGGAGGTAGCTACCAGAAGCATTCCCAGTGTATGGTAGGGCCCTTAATCAAACGTTGCTTAGAGGATTTTCATGTGGGTACTGCCTTCGTAGGAGCAGACGGTTTTACCGATTCCGGCGGCTTTTTTGGTGTGGATATGGAACGCGCGGAAGCTCTCCGGGAGATGGTGCGAAGTGCAGAGCGCGTCTGCATGCTCTTGGATGGCTCAAAGCTTGGAAAAAGTGGAACGGTTTCTTTCTTGAATGCGGCTTGTGTGGCAGAATTGTTCACAGACAGCAGTGCAGACTCTGTACTTTGTGAAAATCTGCGGATACGAGGGATGCATGTCAACATAGTCTAACAGAAAAGGAAAAGAGGGTGTCCCAAAAGTCATGAAATGACGGAAGGATACCCTCTTTTTTAGAAACGCAGATATTTTTTCAGCCAGAAAGAGGACGCCCTTCCCTATGAATCGAAAGATTCGTAGTTTTGGGATACCCCCTTTGCCGTATTTTATATGGTGATAGGAGCGCTTTTGTCAGAGACGCTTTTGAGCGATAATAAACCCAAAAATAGTACCACAAGTGCCACCCACCAGATGCATAAAATGAGCTACGTGATCTTGTACAAAAAGAGCCGAATAGACTTCTTGACCAAGATATAGAACCGCAACTAGAATGAGGGTTAGAGGAATTCGCCCTTCCTTCATGCCAGCCAATGAAGAGAGCATAATGAGCATGAACACAATGCCGCTTGCCCCCAACAGTGCTGTAGAAGGGAAAAAGACACATTGCAACAATCCAGAAATCCCCGCGGTCAGCAGAATCCCTAACAAAAGAACTTTACTGCCATATTTCTCTTCCATCGGAGGCCCTACAACTAAAAACAAAAGCATATTTCCAGCAAAATGCTCATAATTGGCATGGCCAAAGACGTGGCCAATTAGGCGTACATAACTAAGAGGGTCTGTCAAGGGGGCGCGATAGACGGAAAAGAGCCTTTGCGTTGTCCAGCCATTGCTCATCGCGCCGAGAAGCAGTGCAGCCAGAGAGAACAAAAAGAAAGTTAAAATCACAGGTGCGTTGTAATGGATTCGTTTTAGCAGTGGCATATCGTCCCTCCGTTCAATAGAAGCCAGCGCGTACCGATCAGGGATCAAAATTCCTTTGATCGGTACTTGTGGGAGTCATTGTAAACTTTTGGCACCTTTCCATATTATTTATTGTACCATAATCCTTCCAGATTTGGGATTACCTTTTTACCTATCCCCTGTTGGAGGCTGAAAGATCAAAGCCTGGACGGGCACAGACACTTACCTGTATTGGGATTATAACCATCGTGAAATGCCAACTCCAACAGCTTCATCACATTGACATAGACGGGCGTAACGCCGGTACCATGTTTGCCGGAATCCGTACCTCGCTGCAACCCATACCAGCCCAATTGCGAGCATCACTCAATCGTCGCAACCAATCGTATGAAAACGCCGACTTGAGAAAATGCGGCAACATTTTGTCAAAAATTTTGCCTGAGGGCTTGCATTATACAGCAGAACATGCTATAATAAATCTCGCCGTTAAAAAGAAATCGTTTAGCGGAAAAATGGGCCTGTAGCTCAGCTGGGAGAGCGTTCGGTTCGCATCCGAGAGGTCGTGGGTTCGAATCCCTTCAGGTCCACCATTCAATTGAGTCTGAATGCATAAATGCGTTCAGACTTTTTTTATTGTTGGTTGTCATTGAAAACCTATTTTTCAGATTCGAGAGCTTTATTGGGAGGGAACTATGGCTTTTATACGAATTCCTTACGATCAATGGGAGAGAAAGGAATATTTGGAGTTCTTTCAGAATTCCTCTATTTATATAACCGAACAGCTTGATATGACAAAGTTGTATTGTCACATCAAACAGAAGGGTTTACGCCTGTACCCTTCCCTAGTTTATTGTGCTGCTAAGGTCGTCAATCAATATCCTGAATTTCGATATGCTTATGATGAGCAACACTGTGTTGGAATCTGGGAGGAACTCCATCCGTATTACACAGTGCCTAGGGTAGACAATCCAACACTTTTTTCCATGAAATATTCTGCGTATTCCCCAGACTTTCTGACATTTTACCATACGTTTGAACAGGACTACAAGGTTGCTGAACATTGTGGACGTCTACTTTGCGATGAAACTATGCCCAAAAATATCTTTGGCGTCTCAATTGCTCCAGGTGTACCATTTACCGGTTTTTGCTTTGGAGGAGAACCCAAAGAAGATTTTGTTCCTTTTGTTCTTTTCGGAAAGCTTACTCACCAAGGAGACCGTTTCCTTCTGCCGGTTGGCGCAGAATTTTCACATGCAGTAAACGATGGCCAGCATATCAGCCGTTTTTTTGAGCAGTTAAAAGAGACGGCAGACAACCTCCTATAAGTGGGATTATATTCTTGAAAACATCGAAGTACAAACTCAGAGTCAATTTTATAATGGCCTTTTTTGTCTACTTCGTTTTAACATGCATATAAGGGTATTATTGGTAAATGATCGTGAAGTTAGCTTATAGGAAACAAATAGCAATAAAAAGCTTCCTAGGGACCTTTCGTTCCCCAGGAAGCTCTTTTTTGTAATCCGGTATTCAATACACAGAATGTGTATGTGTTTTCGCTGGATAGCTTGGGATGTGAAGCAACTTTGGCAAACGGAGTTTACTCTCAACATAGTCTGCACAGATTCCTGTGCTAGAAAATAGAATCAAGAACAACATTCCAGTTTGAATCCAATATACCGTCACATCGGTAACACCGTGAGCAATCACGGCAGCAAAGGCGGCCGTCAAGAGAATGTTCATCTCGTTGCAGATATGGTTTCGGAACCGAAGCCATAGGATTTTACACTGAACAAAGATATAGAGTCCCATTGCCCCTGTCCCGATGATTCCATAATTCAAGAGGGTATCCAGCAACAAGTTATGGCAATGATACGTCTGATACCCATCAAACACACGATAGATCATCTGATATGACGTAGGCCCCATCCCGAAGATAGGATGGGACTGAATCCCCTGAATGGCTGCCGCCCAAATAGAGAGGCGTTGTCCAAATGTGGTATCAATCGCTTCGACGCGTGGGAAAAGAATTGGAAATAACAGGCTACTAGCTGCCGCAAAGACCGCCAGTGCTAAGAATAGTCCCATCCATTTATAATACTTCTTGAGATAAAACATCACCAATACGGCACAGAGCAATCCCATACAAGAAGACATACTTGCGCAGAAATAAAGTCCCAGCAAATTGACAGCAATCACAACACTGTAAAAAACACGTTCTTTTGAATTGGTAAACAGGCGGTACAATGCGATCAGAACTAAAAATTCGATCATCATACCATAGTAATTGGCATTGGAAAATACCGACGTCGGCCGGTAATCCGGTGCTGTAGAAAACAATGCGGCTTTTTGCAAAAACGCAAGTCCTGCGCAGAATATACTTGCCACACAGGCTGCATCCATCATGCGGTTGAATAGAGAACCGGTCATCACGCTGCGCAGGTAAAATGCACAAATTACAGCTGCCAAAACCAGCATACTGTAAAGCATGCCCATATAATTGTTATACACGGCTGAAACGAAGAAAGGTACGATCAGTGCCCCAAGCAGTGCCTTGCAATAAGGAGATTCTAATGCTTTTGACCGCATTCGATAGTTGACCATTGTCATCACTGCAATGGCGCTTACCGTGACAACAGAAAGATAAAAGGGAAAAAACAAAGAGATCACCAGCGCCATTGGCGCGGCGGTATCTATATCCAATTGCTTGACCCACGCTTGCAAACGAATCGAAACAGATTCCATTGTCTGAGTGATAGACCATTCCTCCTTTCTAAAAAAATCGTTCTTTTCCCACAGGATGTCCCACCCCTAGCTGGACGCAAAAATAAGAGTTTCTGTCCAATTGGCGGAACAATAGAACGCGGATATGCCCATTCATACGGTACTTTATTATATACAGCTTTTCTATTTTGAGCAAGAGGAATATTCTATTGAATCAAATCACAGTTTCCGGCGTTTTTTAGCTATTGCGCTGAATTTATGAACGCTTTTTTAACGTTTCTTACAATTCCGTCAGAAACTAGCAATTTCTTACGTTCAATAGTATAATAAATAGGGATTTTGTCCTCTTTTTTCCGTTTGATGATGATTGCGTGCATTTGAATGCCGTATAAGAGGGGATGAGTCTGCCAAAATTTTTAACAGATCGAATGGAAGAGCCATGCCAATTGGTTCCAAAGGAGTTTTTATGAAAAGACACAGAGAGCTGCCGGTGGACACTGCTGAGCGATCGGATCAGAAATATTGTGAGCGGTTTGAACCTGACTATACACGGGGACTCAACCCCCAGCAGGTCCAGATGCGCCAACAGCAGGGACTGACAAACGGAGAGGGCGAAATCAAGACTAAAACAGTTGGACAGATTATCCGCGGGAATCTGATTACGCCTTTTAACATTTTAAATATCATTTTGGCAAGTATGGTTTTTGTGGTGGGGTCCTATAAAAATCTGCTGTTTATGGGTGTGGTCATTTGTAATACGCTGATCGGCACTTTTCAGGAAATTCGAGCCAAAAAGACCATTGATAAGTTGTCCTTAATTGCAGCCCCTAAAGCGCGGGTGGTGCGCAGCGGAGAGGAACAAGGCCTCCCGGTGGAAGAGCTGGTTTTGGACGACATCCTGCACCTCTCTGCAGGGAATCAGGTCTGCGCCGACTGCATTGTACAATTTGGCGAGTGCGAGGTGAATGAATCTCTGCTGACTGGCGAAAGTGACCCTGTGGTGAAAAAACCGGGCGATCTTCTTTTTTCAGGAAGTTTTATCGTCAGCGGAGACTGCCATGCTCGTGTGGAACATGTTGGGGTGGAGAACTATGCTTCCCAAATTACAAATCATGCCAAATATTTAAAAAAGCCCAATTCCGAGATCATGACGAGCATCAACAAAATTATCAAATTGCTCGGTTTTGCCATCATTCCGGTGGGAGCGGCGCTGTTTTACAAACAGTATGTTCTTTCCGCACAGCCATTTTCCCAGGCTGTGGTCAGTACGGTTGCCGCGCTGATCGGGATGATTCCAGAGGGATTGGTATTGCTCACCAGCGTCGTATTAGCAGTCAGTGTGATTCGGCTTTCTCGTTATAACGCCTTGGTCCAGGATCTCTATTCCATCGAGACCTTGGCTCGCGTGGATACTCTGTGTCTGGACAAGACCGGCACGATCACCGAGGGAACGATGCAGGTGGATGGAATCGAGCCGCTTTGCCCGATCCCACAGCCTCAGGTGGAGGATGCCATTGCAGCGGTCACCCATGCTTTAAATGACGAAAATCCCACCTCTATGGCTATGAAGCAACTGGGCCTGGTTGTTCCAGATTGGATATGCATCGATTCAGTGCCCTTCTCGTCTGCGCGCAAATGGAGTGGCGCCAGCTTTGCAAACATTGGAACCTTTGTCATCGGCGCAGCAGAGTTTGTGATGCGGGACCGCTTTGAACCCCTGCGTGAGAAGGTGGAACAGTACTCTTCGCAAGGGCAGCGCGTATTGTTATTGGCCTATTCCCAAAACCCTTTTCAGGATAAGGGGCTCCCTAAGGAGCTCTCCCCTTTGGCTTTGCTCCTGTTGAGCGATAAAATCCGCGATAACGCGCGAGAAACGCTGGAATACTTTGCCGACCAAGGGGTAGAAATCAAGGTGATTTCCGGTGACAATGCAGTGACGGTGGCCAACATCGCCAAACGTGCAGGTTTGCAAAACGCAGATCGGTTTGTCGATGCGACCAACTTGAAAACCTATGAAGATATTCAGAAAGCCGTGGAGGAATACACCGTATTTGGGCGTGTGACGCCCCAACAAAAACTCGATCTGGTCAAGGCGCTTAAGGAACAAAAGCATACAGTTGCCATGACAGGCGATGGAGTAAACGACGTATTAGCCCTTAAGGAGAGCGATTGCAGCATTGCGATGGCTTCTGGCAGCGACGCTGCTCGTGCAGTTTCGCAGTTGGTGCTATTGGACTCCAATTTTGCCAGCATGCCGCGCATTGTTCAGGAAGGGCGGCGTTCCATCAATAATTTGCAGCGTTCCTCCTCCCTATTCCTGGTGAAATCCATCTTTTCCACCATTATCGCGGTTTGCTTTATCTTCCTGCAATGTGACTACCCGTTCCAACCTATTCAATTTACGCTTATCAATACCTTTACGATTGGGATTCCTTCCTTTATCCTGGCCTTGGAACCAAACAAAGACCGTATCCGCGGGAAATTCTTGGTCAATATCATACGGAAATCCTTGCCGGGTGCTTTGACGATGATTACCAACATTCTATTGTTGGTGGCAGTTTCGCTGTTCCTCCACCTGCCCAACGAACAAATTTCCACCTTGGCGGTCATTTTAACTGGATTTACAGGACTTCTCACTCTATTAAAGGTTTGTGTTCCATTTAATCTGTTGCGGTCTGCGCTGTATACCCTGATGGTGGTTGGTTTTATTATGGCAATGCTATTTTTCCAGCCGCTGTTCTCCCTGGTCGATCTTACGGTCCCCATGGTCGTGGTTTTGGTGCCATTGTTGCTCTTTGCCATCTGCATGATGAGTGTAGTGTTACATGTTATTGAACGCATCATTATGCGCAATGCGGAGGATTGAGTGGCATTTAAGGGTGACAATCTTTAAAAAGAAAAACGGTTGTGTGCGGTCCATAGAAAGCACACAACCGTTTTTAACTTTATAATAGAATAGACAGTATGCTGCATTTCCCTATTCGGAAATGCAGGCGCGTATAGCAGGTTATCAAGGATGTTTCAAATGCATTTCCTATTGGCTACTCCCGACTTTATCGAGTTACAGGTCGTCTGCATCCTGGACGGGATAAAGATCGTCCGTCGGCGTGCCGGTATAGCTGCCGCTGACGTCCGATGGGATGCTTCCTTTGTTCATGTTCGGAAGCGCGCACGCAGCCTGTTCGGCTCGTATCTCGGCTTGGGACTGTCCGCTGGTAGGTTGGGGCTTGGCTGCTTGTTTTTTTCGATCTTTCATCGTCAATCACCTCGCGGATAGGTTTCCCAATCCCGAGCAATTTATGAATGAGACGCCCATTCGGGGCTCGGGCGAAGTCCATCGGTCAAATCTTTAATGACCTCCCCAGCGAGAATAAACCCGGCGACCGGTGGGACGAACGCCACGCTTCCTGGTGTTTGCCGGCGCGGAAATGCATCTTGGAGTTCTGGATTCTCTTCACGCGGTACAGGCTCTTCTTTGGAATACACAACTTTCAAAGATGAAATTCCGCGTTTTTTCAGTTCACGGCGCATGACCCGGCATAGGGGACATACCGAGGTCTGATAGATGTCTGCCACTTCAAAGCGGGTGGGATCGAGTTTGTTCCCCGTCCCCATACTGCTGATGATGGGGATCCCCTTCTCTTGCGCTACCTGCACCAGCGCCAATTTTGCAGATACCGTGTCGATAGCGTCGATAATATAGTCACAATCGTTTAAAAAGTCACTGGGCGTGTCGGGAAGATAAAACAACGGAAAGGTTTGAACATCCACTGCCGGATGGATGCGTTGGGCGCGTTCCCTCATCACGTCAACTTTCTGTTTTCCAATGGTGGAATGGTCAGCGAGAATCTGCCGGTTAAGATTGGTTAAACTCACGGTGTCATTGTCGATCAACAGCAGGTGGCCGACGCCGGTTCGAACGAGTGCTTCCGCAGCAAAACTGCCTACACCGCCGAGGCCAAAAACGGCTACCCGGCTGTTCCGCAGTCGCTCCATGCTGCGTGTACCCAATAAAATCTGGGAACGAGAAAACTCATTGCGCATTCTCTTTTCCTCCTGACAAAAATACCGCGGCCGCTGTCTGGAAGATTACAGACAAATCATAGAGAGGAGAGATATGCTCCAAATATTCCAGGTTTAGCTCCATTTTTGGCGGTAAAATCTGTTCTACATAGACCCGTTCCGGATCGTCAGCCGCGTCAAGGAGCTTGTCCTCATCCTTAAACGCGATACTCGAAGGCGCAGTAATCCCCGGGCGGACCAATAAGGTAGCCATCTGCTCCGGTGTATAGAGATCGACGTATTTGCGCACCTCTGGCCGCGGTCCTACCAGACTCATCGTACCGTTGAGAACATTCAACAGTTGGGAAAACTCGTCCAACCGGAGCCGACGAATAAATCTTCCAACACGCGTGATACGCGGGTCTTCTCCCGTTGTGACAGCAGGACCGATCTGATCCGCATTTTGAACCATTGTACGAAATTTAAAAATTTTGAAATCCTGATTGTAGCGTCCCACACGGACTTGCCGGTAAAAAACAGGCCCCTTGGAATCGAATTTAACAGCAAGCGCCAAAAGCAACAGAAAAGGAGAAAGGATAACCAACATCACAAAAGAGGCGATCATGTCCAAAAGGCGCTTGAAAAACAGGGAGACACGCTTTTTTTGGAGGAGTTCCCAATAAGGCCTAATGGCATCCTCCTGCATACTTTTTGGCAGCTCTTCATAGTTCATAACAAATGCTCCAACTTTCCTTTTTGTTCTCTTTACAGAATTGTATTTCTATTATATCATATAGAAAAGAGGATAATGGATTCTTTGGCTCAAACTCAAAACGGATGTGTTGATTTTCAAAAGAATGATGTACTTCATTCGCATTTTGCGACATCGGTCTCCGTTTCGGCGTGAGGTCATCTGAAACATCCAGTTTGAAGAATGAACAGAATATTCGTTGAGAAGACGAAAACATCACTTGGATAGGGGATTCAATGCTCTTTCAGCCGTCGGAGGGCTTTAAATACTTGTAGCGGTGGCCTCCGACTGCGGCGTGAGATTATTATACCATAAATCTCCAAATAGGACAAATCCAGTGATTTGTTTCTCCACTTCATTATTTGCAGAAACCATAGAAAAAAAGCAGGATGCTGCTTTACAATTTATCCAAAAAAATGTTATAATAGATTAAGATATAATTTAACATGACTTGCATGGGAATGAGACCGTCCATGGGGCTGTATCTCCAAAGGTTTGGAAGTAGTCATAATGGCGTGAAGAAGAAATTGGTCCGATCGGAGTGAGGACAGCAGCTTGTTGTAGTTCCAGAGGTGCGCGTGTGGTGGCGAACGTTCTGGCTTTTGGAGAACCGGTACAGAGGAAAAAAGTAAATCCAGATATTTTTACGTGTGCGGGCACAAAGAGGTTCGGATGAAGAGGGAGTTCTGCCAGTATCTGCACACGGCGAGAGAGACATCGGAAATTTGGGCAATTGCCTATTGAGGAAGAACTTGAACATTGTGTGCCGTTCCTCCTTTTCCACTGTACCAAAGCAGCTGTGGAGCCGGGCCCTCATCCAGTATAAAAACACAAGGAGGACATGAAAATGGCATACTATCTTGGCATTGACCTCGGCGGAACGAATATCGCTGTGGGAGTAGTGGATGAACATTATCAGATTATTGGACGGGGGAAGAATAAAACACGCGTTCCCTGTTCTTCAGAAGAGATGTGCGAACAGCTTGCGGTAACAGCCTTCGCTGCATTGGAGGACGCTGGCGTCACGATCGATGACATCCCGTGGGTAGGGATTGGCACACCCGGTACGGTCAACCGCGATCTGGGTGTGGTGGAATTTTCCAATAACCTGTACTTTAATAACTTTGAGTTGCGCCGGATGTTGCAGGAGCGCATGAAAAAAGAGGTTATCGTTGAAAACGATGCGAATGCGGCTGCATATGGTGAATACCAGGCTGGTGCTTTAAAGGGTGCGCGCAATGCTCTTGCGATTACTCTTGGAACAGGCGTGGGCAGCGGCATTATTGTTGATGGAAAAATCTATTCCGGTTCCAATTATTGTGCCGGCGAGATGGGACATACGGTTATTGTGTTTAACGGACGTCACTGCTCCTGCGGGCGTGACGGATGTTGGGAATGTTATTCCTCCGCTACGGGTCTGATTCTCAGCACGAAGGAGGCTATGTTGGCACATCCGGATAAGGAAAGCCCCATATGGAAGCTTGTTGATGGCAATCTCGATCATGTGAGTGGCCGTACGGCGTTTGACGCAATGCGGGCTGGTGATCCGGTTGGAAAGAAGATTGTTGACGAATACATCGCGTATCTCGGCTGCGGATTGGCTAACTGTGTGAATACCCTACAGCCCGATATTCTGTGTGTCGGCGGCGGCATTTGTAATGAGGGTGAAACTCTGTTGGCACCGGTGCGGGAATATGTGGATCGCGAGCAGTACGGCGGCGTAAAAGTACGTACCAAAATCTGCAAGGCACAGCTGGGGAACGATGCAGGAATCATCGGTGCAGCACTGTTGGGGAAATAATTTTCTTTATTTGGCAGATTGATATTTTATTGAGAGGAATCGGCTATGAGCATAGAACAAAAAACATTTGGTACAATGCCGGATGGGACGAAGATCCACTTATATACCCTAAAGAATACCAATGGTGCCTGTATCCAAGCGATGGAATACGGTGCGCGCGTGGTCAGCATTCAAGTGCCGGACCGCAAAGGAACGTTTGGAAATGTTGTGTTGGGCCATGACACTTTGGAGGAATATCTGGCGGATGGGGATTTTCTCGGCGCAGCTGTCGGGCGCTACGCCAATCGAATAGGCGGTGGAACAGCCGAAATCGACGGTACCCCCTACTCCTTCAGTCAAAATGAGAATGGGAATACACTGCACGGCGGCTTTCAAGGATTCCATCAAAAGGTATGGCGTTTAAAATGTAGCAACAACGATGATGAGGCCCCTTCCATCACTTTTGCATATCGCAGTATCGATGGCGAAGAGGGATTCCCTGGAAACCTGGATGTGTCAATCTGTTATACATTAACAACGGATAATGCGTTGGTAATCGATTACAAGGCGAAAACCGATGCTTCTACGTTGGTAAATCTGACAAACCACAGCTTTTTTAATTTGACAGGGGACCCGGCACGCGATATTCTTTCGCACGAATTGCAGATCTATGCGGACCACTTTACAGCGGCAGGGCAAGACCTAGTTCCCACAGGAGAGTTTGCCCCGGTCGCAGGAACACCGGCGGACTTCCGAACGGCCAAGACCATTGGGCAGGATATTCGTGCTGCTGACCCTTTCCTGCGCAAATGCAACGGTTATGACCACAACTTTGTTTTGGCAGGCGAGCCTGGGAGGAAGAAAGCCGCGGAAGTATACGACCAATCCACCGGACGTGTGATGTTGGTGTTTACCGATATGCCGGGAATGCAGCTCTATACGGCGAATGGTTTCTCCGAAGGTGTCGTTGCCAACGGTGGGATTCCCCTGCAAGCCCATCATGCGCTTTGCCTGGAGACACAGTTTTTCCCGGATGCCCCCCATCATGAAAACTTCCCCAGCGCAGTTCTCCGTCCTGGAGAAGTATATCAGCACACCACTACATACAAATTTGAAGTGCGCAAATAAATGGTTGTGTAGGTTTACGGATCTTCCTTTTGACAAGGATGGTGCGGAGAGAGTTCAATTTTTCATGGAATTCTTGGCCTGCATACAGTATCTAAAGGCCGAATACAAAATATCGGATAGAACAAAAATTAAGCGTGCAGAAAGCGGA